>Ga0265330_10000235_pt1 | contig 41720 bp, 45 predicted proteins | sample 41919metaG_FD_202083 | JGI IMG/M metagenome (GOLD analysis project Ga0265330, IMG submission 202083) | Rhizosphere microbial communities from Carex aquatilis grown in University of Washington, Seatle, WA, United States - 4-19-19 metaG | ecosystem: Host-associated > Plants > Roots > Rhizosphere...
GCCCGGGTCAGGCCAACATCTCGTCGCCGGTTTCGAGCTTGAGAATCACCTTTCCCTCGGCCTCCAGTCGCCGCGCCAGGTTCAGAATCTCCTGCTGCGCCTGCGCTACCTCGCGCGAGCGCACTGGGCCCAGCACTTCCATGTCTTCCTTCAACATTTCCACCGCGCGCGAACTCATCGCCTTGAAGATCTGCGCGCGCAATTCGTCGTTGGCGCCTCGTAAGGCCAGCGCCAGTTGCCGTTTGTCGACCCCGGAAACAATCTCGCGAATGGTTGCCGCCGGTACGGTAATCAGATCCTCAAAGGTGAACATCAGGTTGCGAATGCTCAACGCCAGCTCCGGCTGGTTCTCTTCGATGGTTTCTAGAATCTTCTTCGACTCCTCCGCGTTGAGCCGGTTCAAAAGATCCGCCACTGCTTTGAAGCCGGAGTAACTGCGGCGCGCCGTGTCGCCCACGCTCTCCAGGCGGCGGTGCAGAATCAACGCCACCTTCTGCGCCATCTCGGGAGAAAACTGCCGCATCTCGGCCAGCCTCTGGATCGAGACCACCTTGTGTTCCTCGCTCAGGTTGTCGAGCACCGTCGAGGCGCGCTTGGGATCGAGGTGCGCCAGCACCAGGGCAATCGTCTGCGGATGCTCGGAGTCGAGCAGCTTGCCCAGCTGCTGCGGATCGGTGCGCTGCAGTTTGGCAAGATTGCCCTGCGCCGCCTCCTGCGAGCGCCGCATCAGCGCCATCATGTCGTCGGCGCGCTGCTTGCCGAAAGCCTCCACCAGCACGCGGCTGGCGTAGTCGAGTCCCCCATGCACCATGAAGTTCTGCGTGTCCAGCAGGCCCCAGAACTCCTCCAGCACCTCGGCGGAAAGCTCAGGCGTGATGCCGCGCAGATCAGCCAGTTCCTCGGTGATTTGCTGAACATCGTTTTCCGGCAGGCAGCGCAGAACCTCCTTGGCCAGTTCCTCGCCCACGGCAACCAGCAGAATCGCCGCCTTGCGCACGCCGGATAGATTCGCCCCCGCGCGGTGCCGCGTTGTTCCGCTCTCGATTCCCTGCTCCGCCAAGCCCGTTCCTTTCCCCGATTCTTTCTGCGGCTCTCGACCCGAATCTCCCCCAACTCTCGTCCGCGCTGCTTCGGCCAGTGCCCTCTATTCGGAGTGAATCCAGCTCTGCAGCAGGCGCGAGCTTTGCGTGGGTTCGCGCTTTATGTGGCCGGTGACCTGTTCGTATATCTCCTGATTGCGCGCGCGCTCCGGATCCAGTGGCGCCGATTCGGGCGCGCTCAATGCCGCCGTTGGCCCGGACGATGGCAACTCACGGCCCGCCGCTTTCGATGGTCCGCGAACGGCCAGGGCTGCACCGGCGCGGCGAATCGCCGGACGCACGGCAAAGACCACCACCACCAAGAGCCCCAGCAGCATCGCCGCATACTTCACCAGCATCGGCGAACTCTCTGCATCCTTCAGAATCTGCTCGGACATGGCGACCGGTGGCTGCCGCTGATTGCCGTCGAAGGTCAGGTCCTCGACTGTCACCACGTCGCCGCGCGCGGTGTCGAAACCCACCGCGGCCTGGGCCAGTACGGTAAGGTTGCGCAGCTCGTCGGCCGAGCGCGGCTGCCACACCGCGGCATGGTTCTTCGTCGCAGGCGTTATCAACCGGTCATTGACCACGATCGCCGCAGTCAGCCGGCGCACGCGCCCTGGACTCTCGACTGTGTGCCGCACAGTTTTCGAAACACCGTAGGTGCTCGATTCGCTCTTTGCGGTCTGGGGCGGCGTGGTTTCTCGCGGGTAGACGGGCAAGGCCTGCGTGTTGGGTGCGTTCGACGCCGTGCCCGGAACTCCCGCGGCTACCGGCTCCGCTCCCGAGGTCTGGTCGGTGCGCTGCATGGCGAGAGTTGCCGTCTTGTCCGGATCGTAGACTTCCGCCGTCTCATCGGTGGCCGTCTCGTCGTAGTCCAGCGTGACCGACGCACGCACATTGCCCGTGCCGGTCACGGGCTCGAGCGTCGAGACAAGTTTCTCCTCTTGCGCCTGCTCGGCACTCAGTTGCATCGCTTCCGGCGTTTTCGGGCCCAGCGGCAGGTTGCCCGATGCGTCCACCAGGACCACATGATCCGGAGTCAGTCCGTCGACCGCCGAGGCGACTAGATTGCGAATCGCTTCCGGCTCGCCGTCGGCCAGTGTGCTGCGCCGCAGCTTGAGCACCACCGAAGCCTTTGCCGGCCGCTCCTCTGCCTGAAAGAGCGAATCGTGCGGCAGCACCAGATGCACCCGCGCCGACTCGATGTCGGAGAGTGTGCCCACCGTGTGTTCGAGCTCGCCTTCGAGAGCTCTTTGATAATTCACCTGCTCGTCAAACTCTGACCCTACCCAATTCGGCTTGTCGAAGAGTTCAAACCCCAGCCGCCCGCTTTTCACACCGCCCTTGGCCGCTGTTGCCAGGCGCGCCTTGTCCAGTTGCGCGGCGGGAACCCGAATGCCCGCTCCATCCGGCGAGGGCTCAAAGGGAATCTGCGCTGCGGTTAGGGTCTGAGAGATCTGGCGCGCGTCGTCCGGGTCGAGATTTGTGTAGAGCGTGCGCCAGTCCGGGCTCATTGCGTACCACGCCAGACCGCCAATCAGTGCGATCAACATCAGCGCGCTCACCAGCACCCAGCCACGCTGCGCGGCAGCCATCTGTGCCCACCGCACCTGGATCAACCCCAGAAGCCCCGATAGCCTGCCACCGGTCTGCACCCTTCCCGGCACTGCCGGCGGAGTTTTTTCTAGCTGTGTTCCCGTGGCCATTGTTACTCGGTCTCAATCCAGCTTCCAGCTAATTGCTCTCAGCCGTGCGCTTCATTCTGCCCGTGAACGCGATGAATCGCTCGCTCAGAATTGCATTCCCATCACGCTTTGGTACGCCTGCACCGCTTTGTTGCGCACGGCCAGCGCCAACTCAAAGGCCATGCCTGCCTTCTGCGTCGCAATCATCGCCTGGTGCACATCCACGCCCGAGCCGGTCATCAGGCCACTTATGGCTGCGTTGGCCTCATTCTCAAGCCGGCTCACGTCCCCCACGGCATCGGTGATTAAGTCAGCGAAAGGCGCCGCGGAGGTCGTCGCTCCTGTTCCGTCCATGGAAAACGCGCTAGCTGCGCCGGTGCTGCTTGTTGTTGCTCTTGTTGCCGCGCCTGCAACTGCACTGACAGCGTTCATCGCAGTCAACATGTTGGTCGCCTTCCTGCCTGCGTGCTTGATCCGTTCCAAGGTTGCCCTTGCCGTCGCTTTTGTTTTTTGCTTCTTCTTATCCCCATTCCCTGTTCCCTAGCTTTTTGCAATCTCCAGTGCCGATGTGATCATGCCCTTCTCGGCTTGGACGGCCGAGCCATTGAGGCCATATGCACGCGTCGCCCCCATCAGGTCCACCATTTCTGTAAGGGGATTAATGTCGGGATAGGCGACGTAGCCGTCCGGCCCCGCGTCGGGATGGCCCGGATCGTAGCGCTTGAGCGATGGCGACGGGTCCTCGACCACCTGCGAGATGTGCACGCCAATAGCCGCATTGGGCGCTCCGGGCAGCGGGAGCAGCGGAGGCAGTGCAGGAACGGCATCGTTACCCGTGCCGATCAGACCGGCACTCATCGTTCCAGAGCCAATCGAGCCCACGCCTGCATTCGCCGTGGCCAAGTTCATGGAATCGAGAAAGTTCGCATCGCCTTTATTGGCGGTAAAGACCACCTCCTGCCGGTGATAGGGCCCCCCTGCTGCTGTGCGCGTGGTTTCCGCATTGGCCATGTTGGCCGCCACCACCTCGGCGCGCATGCGCTCAGCCTCCATCGCCGACCCCGAAGTTTCCATCATTCCGAACAAGTTCATGGTTGAACCTGCGTGTCCCGCCCTTTCCCGGTTGTTTCTGCTTTGGCTTTTGTCCCCGCCCTTGCTGTTGCGTCCGCTGTTGCCTTTACGTCTCCTAGCCTCTGTTCCCTCATACCAGATCCCTGTTTCTACGACTTGTCGGCGTGAATCGCGTCCATCACGCGCTGGTACTCCTGGCGCAGCAGCGCCACGCCGGTTTTGAACTTCAGCTGCGCCTCGGCCAACTGCAAACTTTCGTGGTCAATGGAGACGTTGTTGCCATCGGGCCGCGCGATCAGCCCATCGATTTCAGTCACCCGTACCTTGCGCGCTGCATGGCCATTCTTCACGTCGTCCATGGCCCCTCTCATCTCGGCTTCAAAGTCCATGCCTACGGTGCGGTAACCCGGCGTGTCGACGTTGGCCATGTTGGCCGCGGTCAGCTTGGCTTCGGCGGCCGACAGATCCAGGTAGCGCGCGATTTGGTCGCTCAATTGCGTTTCGATTTGCATGCTCATCCGAAGCTCCTATCCCTTCCGGCGCTCGATAATCGGCCGGTCTCACTGCTCCCTTCCCTCATCTCTCCCTGCTTGCCGGAGGTCAGTTCACCGACAAACCGAAATCAATTTCGCGCATGGTCAGCACCGGACTTTCTCCTGCAAGAATCACGCCGCGCTCCAAAACATGCTCCAACTCGCGCACGTTGCCCGGCCAGTCGTGCGCGGCAAGTCTAGCCATGGCTCCCTGGTCCACACGTTTGCGCGGGGAGTCACGGCCCAGCTTCTCAAGGAAGTGCTCGACTAGCAGCGACAGATCCTCCGCATGATCCGAGAGCGCTGGCGTACGGATCAGAAAGACCGCCAGCCGATAGTAAAGATCGGAGCGGAAGCCACCCGACTGTGCATGCGTGGCCAGCGGCTTGTGCGTGGCGGCGATGATGCGCACATCTACCCGGACAGTTTCATTGTCCCCTACACGCTGCAACTCGCCGCACTCCACAAAGCGCAGCAGCTTCGATTGCAGCCCCAGCGGCATCTCGCCGATCTCGTCCAGAAACAGCGTGCCTCCGTCGGCGCTCTCGATGCGGCCGGTGCGGCCTTGCACGGCGCCAGTAAACGCGCCCCTTGTGTGCCCAAAGAGCTCGGCTTCCAGCAGCGATTCCGGAATGGCCGCGCAATTGATGGCCACGAACGGCTTGCGGCTGCGCGATGACAGCCGGTGCAGGGCCTCGGCCACCAACTCTTTGCCCGAGCCCGTAGGCCCCTCGATCAAGACAGGCGTCAAACGTGGAGCAACTAACCGCACGCGCCGGCTGATCTCGATCATGCAGGGCGCATTCCCAATCAGCTCCGGCAGCCGCTCGGCGGAGCCTGCGTCAGCTGCGGCAGCAGGCCGGATGGGAATCGTCTTGAGCGCGCCACCCGCAAGTGGCGCCGCGTTCGACTCCGGCGTCGGCATCGGTTTGGACAACTGTATCCTCGGCAATTCATGTTTTGGCAACGAGGGGCTCGGCAATTCCAGCACGCCTGGCGCGACCCTTGCGCCCGCAGTACTCCACGCCGCTCCGTCACTTTCCTGGCTCGATCGCAGCGCGTAGAGCAGTTCCTGCCTGTAGGGCCCGCGCGGACTTTCATCGGCGCCTGATGCTTCCATAGTCACCACGTCGACTCCCGGGAAACCTCCCCTGAAGTCCGAGAGAAACTCGTTCAGATCCAGGTCCGGCAGCCATGAGTCGACAATGAGCGCTTCGGGATGCACCGCCTCCGCTTCCGACCACGCCTCGGCTCCTCCCTCCGCTTCTCGCACCTGCCAACGCAGACCGGTCAGCACTTCCGTAAGCCGCTGGCGAAAACTGCGATCCGCGCTCGCCACCAGCGCCGTGCGGGCGCGAATGCGGGTATGCGTGGGAAGAACGGGAACCGGGAAAGTCTGCATGAATGGGCTCCTTCCAGCCGACGAAATTGATCCAAGAATGGTGGGCCGGCGGCGCATGAGTTGGCCGGTCAATAAAATGACGAAGAGGGAGGCTATTGGGCCGCAGCCGCCGATAGAGTTGCGGGGACTTCGGCCGGTGGCGCCAAACCGGGCGAGACAGGAAGACCGCCAGCCGGGGCCGGCGTTGTCAGCTCCGCTTCCGGCGGGACCATGTATCCACGCCCGCGCACCGTCCGGATCAAGTGGCCGGGCGGTGGATCTTCGAGTTTCCGTCGCAGGTAGTTCACATACACGTCGACAATGTTCGTCGTCTGCGCCGGCTCCAGATTCCACACCGAGTCCAGCATCTCCACGCGCGTGACGCACTCGCCGCGGTTGAGCATCAAGTGTTCCAGCAGCGCAAACTCTTTGTTGGTGAGAACGATCATGCGTCCGCCTCGACGCGCCGTATGCTCCAGCCGGTCCAGCTCCAGATCGCCCGCGCGCAGTTGCAGTCGCGTCTCCCGCTTGCGGCGCAACAACGCCCGGCAGCGCGCCCGCAGCTCGTGCAGGCTGAAGGGCTTGGTCATCAGATCGTCGGCGCCGCGGTCGAGGCAGCGGACCCGCGTGTCCACTTCCTGCCGCGCGGTCAGCACCAGCACCGGCAGATCTGCATCCAGCACGCGCACCTCTTCGAGCACCTGCTCGCCATCCTTCACCGGCATGTTCAGGTCGAGAATGGTGAGATCTGGTAACTCCTGTTTAAATGCCTCGACCGCCGCGCCGCCATCGTATGCCAGGTGCACGCGATGCCCGTCAGCCTCCAGACCCCGGCTCAGGAACTGCCCCAGCGCCTTGTCGTCTTCGGCAATGAGTAATCTCATGAGACCCTTTCCGTCGCTCCGTGCCTTGCATCCGCCGCGCCTTATTCTTCCGCCGCACTCTCTTTGTCTTTGCCAACGAACGTCGCGGTCAGCAGGGCTACCCATTTACCTTCCCGCGTGGAGGAGAAGAACTCAAGGATGAATCGGTGAAAAGGAAAGGAGCAAATTCAAAAACGGTTTCGTCGGAAGTGCGCGTCCGCCAATGGGTGAGAGAACCTTGGCCTGTGACGGCAGACACAGAAATGCAGCAGACTCTTCGAATTTCGGCAATCGTCGCGCCGCCGGAAGCCCCGCATCCGCCCCGAGTGAGCCAGACTCACGCCGCGTTTGTGCGCCCCGCAGCTTTCTCCGCATACATCGCGGCATCGGCCCGAGCCAGCAGCTCCTTCATCTCCTCGCCCGCCGCGCGCTCCGCCAGCCCGATCGAAGCCTCCACCTGCAGCGTTACCTCGCCCGCCTTGCCGCGCACCGTGTAGTTGCCGCAGATCCATTTCCGAAGCCGCACCATCTGGGCTTCCGCCTCCGCAAGCCCGCAATCGAACAGCAGGATGAACTCGTCCCCGCCCCAGCGCCCAATGACATCCGTCGAACGGCAAGCCGAACGCAACTCCGTGCTGAATTGCTTCAGCAATTCGTCCCCGGTCACGTGCCCGTGATCGTCGTTGACCTTCTTGAAGCGGTTGATGTCCACAATCGCAACGCAGAACGGCGAACCGGCCTCGAGCCGCTTCTCCAGCTGGCCCTCGACGTAAAGCCGGCTACTCAACCCCGTGAGCGCGTCCCGCGAGGCAATCTCCTCCGCCTCCTCCAGCTTGGTTTGATACGTCGCCACCTGCTCCTTCAGTTGATCCAGAACCGCCTTGCCCTCCGCCGTCATGCGATCGATCGATGATTTTAACTCGCTCGCGCTCTTCTCGATCGACGTGCGAATTTCTGTCAGGTCGTCCAGGCTCGCGATCGCCTTCAGCCGTTCCGTCACCTCGCTCATCCGGCCGGCACAGCGCTGGTCGCGCGCACCCACTGACTCCGCCGTTCGGGCCATCATCAGCAGCATTTCTTTAACTTCGCAGGCTGTCTGCTGGTAATGTTTCGCCGTCCCACGGCCCCAACCGCGAATCTGCTCGCGAACGCCGAAGTCAGTTGTGGCCAGCGTTGCCGTACTCATGGCCGGCGACAACCCCGTTTTGAGCTCGCTGAGATTCCGCTTCAGCTCATCGCCCATTCCTGGGCAGGCTTCAAGACTCGAGTTGCCCATCTCCATCAAAGCGGAGCCGTAGGCGTCAACCATCGCGGGAAGCACATCGCCTTCTGCGCATTCATGAGGCGCGACAGAATCAATGGGTTGCGATTCGAGATATTTCTTTAAGGAAATCATTCGAACCTCTAAGCCGATCCAGGCCGCAAACACGCCTGCCTGCAGCCGGCATCGACGTTTATCGGCGCCGATTTCGAATTCCTTCAGCTGGTGGCTTGTCCGTTTCTTTAAGAGCACACCAAGACGGCAATTTCGACCACCTAGGGAGGACTCTGTTGCACTTGAGCGAGAAGCCTGGAGGAGATCCACAGCTTGCCCTGTCTGCCCAAGCCACCTCTGCACCCACTTTGGAGCTATTTCCACCCCGTTCATCGAGAATTAACTCATTGAGTTCGTTTAGACTTGGATGGTAAGGTTACCAAAGTGTATACTACTGCCATAAGAGTCCTACAAAAGCGCTATCGCACTTTCTAAAGAAATCGCAGATTCTGTCTGTACTAGATAAACAAAGCGCGGCGCAATGCACGCGCATGAACGGAGTGCCTTGGTTGACTGGAGCAAACTTCCCGATTTAGGAGCCGTCGCGCTCCTTACACTAGCTTTTGCATCTGTCGCCCGCCACGTGCGAGCTGCTGTATCGGCCATCTGGCTGACTGGCTGGTTCCTGATCGCAGTGCATTTCGCGGCCTTCATGTTTCTTGGCGCCCCCGGACCCTGGGCCGACCTCGCGTCCTTTGTCGGTCTTGCCGCACTTGCTTGTGCCGGTGTTCTGTTTACGTGGGCGGCGGTGCCGCATCGCACCAAGCAACGTTCCAGCCGCTGGATGCTTGCCGTTCTGCTGACGATCTACACGCTCTACTTCGGCCTCCTTGTCATCGCCCCCATCGCATCCTGGGCTTTGAAACCTACAGCTATGCTCATCGGCGTCTTGCCGCTTAGCATTCTGATCCTCGCATTCCGCGAGTTCCGGCATCCCCTGCGCTGGGCACTCGTCGCCCTTAACCTGTGCCTTTCCCTTTTTCTTTTGGCCGTTCAAGATCGCCCCGGCACGGGTCCAACACTCGCCTTCGAGTCCGTGCTCTTCATCATCTATCTCGGCTGCGCCATCCATTTCTGGTATACCTACCGGCGCGCAACCGCGGGAGCTTTCATCACTATCGCGGGCTTCTTTGCCTGGGCGGGCGTCTTCGTAGCCGGACCCACGATTCTGGTTCTCTTTCCCAATCTCCACCTGGAAAATGAAGTGTGGAATCTGCCCAAGTATGTTGTGGCCGTGGGCATGATCATGCTTCTTCTTGAGGATCAGCTGGAGCACAACAAATATCTTGCTCTACATGACGAACTCACCGGCCTGCCCAACCGGCGTCTCTTTCAGGATCGCCTCGACAGCGCCATTGAGCGCGCCCGCCGCACCGGCTCGCATGTCGCTTTGCTTCTCATCGACCTGGATAACTTCAAGCTGGTGAACGACACGGCCGGCCATCACGCCGGCGACGAGCTTCTGAAGCATGTCGGCAATCTCTTCACCGGACGAGTGCGCCGCTCCGATACAGTTGCCCGAACCGGCGGCGATGAATTCTCTGTAATCCTCGAGGAACCCATGACCCGCGCGGACGCCGGGCGCGTGGGTAAAACCCTGTCCAAGCTTCTCGACGAGCCGGTGACCTTCGGCGGAAAGGAACTGCGCGTCGGCGCCAGCGTCGGTATTGCGGTGTTTCCCGACGATGCTGCGGATTCTGAAGCGCTGCGCATCGCGGCCGACCTTCGCATGTACGCGGGCAAGACCGCAGCCAAAGAGAACGGAGCGGACGCGACACCCCAGCCGCCTAAGCGGAAAGCGCCTCATAGCATCAAGCCCGAGCCGGGCCTTCAGAGCGCGGCGGAATAGTCCGCGACGCGCAACCGGGTTCCTGGGAATCTAACAGCAAATCATCTGCAGACAAGAAGACCCGGACTCAATGTCCGGGTCTTCTTTTGCTCATGGGGCTGTAAATGAATCAGCCCTGTCCGCCGCCCGGTCTCCGTCCGCCGCGGCGACGCCGGCGCCGGTTGTTAGCGCCTGCACCGGCGCTTCCGCCCGGCCTGGGCGCCCCGCTGAACGGTGGGCCGCCGGCATGGACAACCGGAGCTCCATCCACGCGGTTGAAGTTGGGCTCGTTCGCCTCGTCAATTTCGACGCCGCTGCCATCTTCATCGAAGTCGTCTCCGCCCTCGATCAGGATCGTGCTCTGGTTTGAGCTCGGTTGGCGTTCGTCAAACTCATTCCGCGGCGCGGAGCTTCTGGGGCTTGGAGTTGGCGGCGCCGAAACCGGCGGCGCATATTCCCCCTCTTCAGATTGCGCCGGAGCGGATTGCCCCAGCTTCGCCTTCTGCTCCTTGATGAGCGCCTTGCGGCTCAGCTTGATGCGGTTCCCTTCGATAGCGAGCACCTTCACCATCACCTGGTCGCCCTCGCGCAGCTCGTCCTTCACTTCCTTCACGCGATGCTCGGCGATCTCGGAGATGTGCAGGAGTCCGTCCGTGCCGGGGAATAACTCGACAAACGCGCCGAACTCGGCCAGCCGCACAACCTTGCCAAGGTACGTCTTGCCGATTTCGGGGACTGCTGTCAGGTTGCCGATGATCGCCAGCGCCTTGGCCAGTCCTTCCGCGTCGCTCGATGCCACGCTCACCTTGCCCGTGTCGTCCACGTCAATCTTCGCGCCTGTCTGTTCAACGATGCCGCGAATCGTCGCGCCACCCTTGCCGATCAGGTCGCGAATCTTGTCCGTCGGAATCATCACGGTTTCGATGCGCGGCGCGTACTTCGAACGCTCCACGCGCGGCCCGTCCAGCACCGCGTCCATCTTGTCCAGCAGGAACAGCCGGCCTCGCCGGGCTTGCTCCATTGCCTGCTGCAGGATCTCCCGCGTCAGGCCGCCGATCTTGATGTCCATCTGTAGAGCGGTAATTCCCTTGCGCGTCCCGGCTACCTTGAAGTCCATGTCGCCGTAGTGGTCTTCCGCGCCGGCAATATCAGTAAGGATGGCGTAATCGTCGCCCTCCTTCACCAGGCCCATCGCCACTCCGGCAACCGCGCCCTTCAGCGCGATGCCAGAATCGAACAGCGCCAGGCTGGCTCCGCACACTGAAGCCATCGAGGAAGATCCGTTCGACTCCAGAATGTCGCTGACGATGCGGATCGAATACGGTGACTCATCGGCGCTCGGCAGAACCGCGCTGATGGCGCGCTCCGCCAAGGCTCCGTGGCCCACTTCGCGCCGGCCCACGCCGGTCATACGTCCTGTTTCACCAACACTAAACGGCGGAAAATTGTAGTGCAGCATGAAGTTCTTGCGCTGCTCGCCTTCATAGCTCTCCAGCCTCTGCCCGTCGTCAGCCGTACCCAGGGTCGCTGTCACCAGCGCCTGTGTCTCGCCTCGCGTGAATAGCGCCGACCCGTGCGTCCTGGGCAGCACGCCTGTCTCTATCGTGATCTGCCGGATCTCGTCGAATGCGCGACGGTCGGGCCGGATGCGCTCCTTCGTCACCTGCTCGCGGAAGATCCGCTCGCGCAGAAGCTCGTAATAGTGCGCCAGCTTCTTCTTCCCGTCCGCGTCGTCGGCAGCCAGCCCCGCGGCCAGCTCCTTCTTGATCTCATCGATCAGCGCATAGCTCTCGATCTTGCCATGCGATTTGGTGTCCAGCGCATCCTTCAGCCGGTCGCCAACCTTCGCTTTCAGCTCGCCGTAATAAGCCTCGTCGAACTCCGGCGCGGTAAAAGCCCGCTTCTTCTTTCCGGCTTTCGACACTAGCTCGTCAATTGCGGCGACGATCTTCTTGATCTCGCCGTGGGCAAATTCGATGGCCGCGAGAATGACCTCTTCGGTCTCTTCCTTCGCGCCCGACTCGATCATCACGATGCCGTCCTTGTGGCCGACCACCATGATGTTCACGGTCGTTCCTGCGCGCTCAGAGTACGTGGGATTCACCACGAACTCGCCGTTCACGCGTCCCACCCGCACCGCTCCGACTGTGGCGCCGAAGGGAATATCCGATAGAGCCACCGCGGCAGCGGCGGCGTTGATTGCGACCACGTCCGGATCGTTCTCCTTATCCGCGGAGAGCACCAGCGCGATCAGCTGCGTTTCATTGCGAAATCCATCGGGGAATAGCGGGCGCAGCGGCCGATCGATCTGACGGCAGGTCAGAATTTCCTTTTCGCTCGGGCGTCCTTCGCGCTTGATGAATCCGCCGGGGATGCGTCCTCCGGCGTAGGTGTATTCGCGGTAATCCACCGTGAGGGGGAAGAAATCGATCCCTTCCCTGGGATTGGGAGAAGCCACTGCTGTGGCCAGAACTACGCTCTCGCCCGTCGTCACCAACGCGGCGCCGGAGGCTTGCTTGGCCATGCGGCCGGTCTCAAAGACCAATCGCTTGCCGCCCGCTAGCTCGACGGCTACATCATGTTTCGTAGACATATTGTCCTCGTTTCGTTTTGTTCGCTTGGGAAACTTCTGTGGGGATTGCGCGATCTCGCGCGCAAGAAACACCGATAGGCAAGCTCAGGCGTCCCTCTCAGGCCGCCCGGCGCGCCGTGGTCCGGTATTCCATGTTGTATGGGGACCGTGACCAGTGTCCGGTCTGAATACTTCCGGTTCAATGTCGGCTTTCTTCTTGTTACTTCCGGATCCCGAGTTTGCCGATTACGTCGCGATAGCGGTCCGTATCGTGCGTCTTCAGGTAATCCAGCAGGCGGCGTCGCTTGCTCACCAGCATCAACAAACCACGGCGGGATGCGTGATCCTTTTTGTGGGTCTTGAAATGCTCGGTCAGGTCGTTGATCCGCTCGCTCAGAATCGCGATCTGGACTTCCGGCGATCCGGTGTCCGTTTCGTGGGTTCGGAAGCGTTTGATCAGGTCGGTCTTTTTTTCAATCGCCAGCACGGCGTCAGATACTCCTCATTCTTCTCGTGTCCACTCTTCAGTGTCTACTCAAAGATTAACATGAACCCGTCCTCCTGCAAAAGCCGCTCCGCTCAAGGTGCCTTCGTTGCAACACCAAGGCCTAAATGCCCTTGGAATCAATGGCCCTGCGCATCCCGCCAATAGTTCGCCCTTGCCACAATTCTTGCCCCATAATCCTCGACCGTCCGCACGCGGATCGAATGCAGCCCCGGCGCCGGGTCCGATGGACTGAAGGTGATCAAGTACCTGTTGCGCGAGTCCCGCGCAGCACGCATAATCTCCGCCTGGAACGCCTTGTTTCCGACGAACGTGGTGTACTCACCGCCGCTCATCTCGGCCACTTCCCTGGTCACATTCTTCTTCGCCGCATTGATCAACATCGCCAGTGGCGCAAGCAAATTGCCTCCGGCGGTTTGCTCCGGCAATCCCGGCGTCGGCGTGTGGGCTGCCGTCGTCTGTCCGTAGTAAGGTCCTTTCAATCCTGCCCCAAACTCCGCCAGCCCCGGCGAAAACGAAACACTCAGCACCAGCACATCCGACTCGCCGATCTTCCTGATCAGCTGCACCGGCTTGGTGTGTTTGCTGCCGTGGTCGCGCTCTTCACTGATCAGCAGCAGCACGCGCCGATATTCCTTGGGCTGAGATTCAAGCAGCGCTACCGCGTAATTCACGGTGTCGAGAATCGCTGCTCCGCCATTACCCGGCTGCAGCTGTTTGAGCTTCGTGTCGACTTCATCGCCCGAGTGCGTGAAGTCTTGGATCAGGTACGGCACAGAATCGAATCCCACCAGCGCCGCCTGGCTTCGCGGATCGAAAAGAAACACATCGAGCAGCGGACCCAGTTGCGCCAGCTTTCCAAACTCGAGCACGCTTGAGCCGCCTTCTTCCACCGCAACCACCAGCGCCACCGGCGCCGTGTCCATCTCCGGTTGCACTTTGATCTTTTGCGGAACGCCGTTGTCCTCCAAAATAAAGTCGCTCGGCTTCAGCCCGTAGAGGATGCCGCCATCTTTTTGCTCCACTAGCGTCGGCACCAGCACTTCTGTTGTCGTCACGCGCAGGCTCGGGGATGCGCCTGGCGCCGCCGGCATCGGCTTGGGCGGCTCAATCGGCGGCAGTTGCTGCGCCCCGGCAGCCGAGCTCGCCACCAGACCCGTGCACGCGAAAATCGCTATTAAATAAAATCGAATGCTCATTCGAACTTAGACTTGATCCTAAGCCAAGTGGCTTCCCGACCCCGTGCCTCTATGATTTGCCTTTAAATTCCTCTTTCCCGGCCATCTTCTCCCTTGTTATCCTCCTTTTCGGGAGAACCGCATGCCCGCGCCAAGTCGCAATCCTAAAGTGGACGCTTACATCCAGAAATCGCGCCCCTTCGCGCAGCCAATCCTCGTCCATCTGCGCAAGGCCATCCACACCGGCTGCCCTAAGGTTGAAGAAACCATCAAGTGGAGCCGCCCTTTCTTTGAGTATCGCGGCGTCATCCTCTGCAACATGTCAGCTTTCAAGGAGCACTGCAGCCTGGGCTTCTGGGGCCTTGAAATCGGAGCCATCCTGCGCAAGGCCGGTGTCGTCCGCGACGGAGCCATGGGCTCGCTCGGCCGCATCACCAGCATCGACACGCTTCCGCCGGAAAAGAAAATCATCGAATGGGTCGCTCAAGCCGCGGCCCTCATCGAAAGTGGCAAGGAAAAAAGCCCGATCGCGGCTCGCCCTCGCGTCGTCAAGCCGGCCGCGGCCGCCCTCAAGACTCCGCCGGATTTAAATCGCGCTCTCGGCAAGAACAAGAAAGCCGCCGCCGTCTTCGCCGACTTCAGCCCCAGTTGCCGCAAGGAATATATTGAGTGGATCGTCGATGCCAAGCGCGCCGAAACCCGCGAGCAGCGCATCGCCACGGCTGTCACCTGGATCGCTGAAGGCAAACAGCGCAACTGGAAATATCAAAAGTAACTGACGGGAGCTGGCCAAATCGATTGCCTGGCGTCAGCCCTCCGCGCACGTACCTGAGTTCTGCTCCCGACCGGCTAGTGACTACTCCCTGCCTTGGTCTCTCGTTCCCTCGGTCACTTCGTCCCTGCTTTTCGCGCCTCGCGCTCGAGCTGTCCCGTCCACGCCAGAAAACGTAGCAGCTCCCAGCGCTCGGCCCACATGAACCCGAGCACGGCCCCCGCAGTCAACGTCTCAGCCTTTTTTCCTGAGTAGGTCTCGACGCGCCAGCGCAGAAACTCGCTTCGCCACGGCGCCAGCCTGTGGCCCCGTGTCGCATTCCACAAAAAACGCAACGCAGCAAACAAGATGAATCCTCTCGCCCCTCAGTATAGAGGTGACCCGGCCCGCGCTCGTCCAGGATTCAGCCCTACAGCTTGCTGAAAAGGCTGTTCGAGGTAGAGTCCAGTTCTGCGATTACGTCCTCCAAAGCCGTCTGCTGCGTCTCCGCCTGCGAAAGCTGCGTGGAGATGGTGGGAATGTCGGCTTGCATCAGGTCAGTCTGCGCGGCCGTAAGCTGCGTCTTCTCGCTCGTAACCGCGCCCGACGCCGCGCTGATCTGCGTGATCGAGTTGTCGATCGTCACGCGCTGCTGCGAGACGTAGTTCAATGCCGTCGACAGCGCTGTGGTATCGCTCGCCGCCTGCGCGGTGTTGACCGTGCCACTCGAGTAGTCGGTAACCAACGCATTCAACGCACCAAAAACGCTGCTCGTTCCCGCACCCAGAAAAATCCGGTCGCCCGGCATGTTCAACTGGATCTTCTGCCCGTTCGGCAGCTCAAGATAGTTGACGTTCTCGTCGCCGGAGTAAAGGGTCACGCCCGGTGACGTTGCCGTCGAAGTCGAAAACGGCGCAGCGGTCGTCTCCCCTCCCGCAAAGATGTACTGGCCCTGATAACTTGTGTTTGCCAACGACTGCACTTCATTCAGAATTCCCGAGATCTGATTTGCAATCGATTTTACGTTGCTTGCATTCATCGTCCCGTTGTTGGCGCTCGTGGCCAGCGAAATCGCCTGCGTCAACTCAGATACCACGCTGCCCAGCGCCGAATCCGCGACTTGCAACTGCCCCGTCACCAGGTTCGAGCTTTCGGTAAAGGAGTCGTCCTGCTGGATCTGATTCAGCAGCAGCACGTTCTCGCCCGCGCCCACCGGATTCTGGCCGAGCGACGTGATGCTCACCCCGCTCGATAGTTCCGCGCTCAACTGCTGCTCGCTGGCTTGCGTCTGGTCCAGCGATCCGATCAGATTCGTAATGTACGTAGGATCAACCCGCATCTCCCAAGCTCCCAGCTCTTAGCTTCTAGCCCCTAGCTCTTCGATTGCACCGGCGTGCCGTAACTCGCCGGGATACTTCGATACTGAAAATACCGAACAAGTTTCGCGACTGCACGATGGAGCTAGTGGCTGGCAGCTAGAAGCTGGAGGCTGCTTTTACGCCACCGCCGTTTCCTCGCCCAGGTTCAGCGCGGAAGTCATCACCGAGTTCAAAATCGTGAACACCTGCGACGCAGCCTGGTAGCTCCTTTCGAGCGTCGATAGAGCCGCCGCCTCGTCGTTCAGGTTCACGCTCGACAATGCATTGTTCTGTGTCTGCAGCTGTGTAACCGACGCATTCTGCGCCGCGTTCTCCGTTTGCACTTCGGAAACCGTAGAGCCCAGCGTCGAGACAAAGTTCGAGTAGTAGTTAATGGGCGTCTGCCCATTCACAATCAGCTCGCCGGAGAGCTTCGCCATCGTCACGGCGTTCGAGTTGTCTCCAGTCCCGTTTCCCAATCCTGCCGCCGCTATCTGACTCGGATCGGTCATGTTCACGCTCATGGCCGCCGCGCTTCCCGCAGCCTGCGCGGGCTGGCGAAAGATGTAAAGGGGATTTGCGACCGTTCCCGTCGCGCCATTCAGGTCCGTACCTGTATTGTTGGCGGCATCTACCGACGTCGAAACGTGATACGCCAGTTGGTCGAGCGAGTTGAGCGCGCTGGGAATGTCCGTGTCACGCGCCGTCAAATACCCTCCGAGCTGCCCGCCTCCCGAGGCCAGTTGAGCCGTGATGTCCGTCCCACCAAGAAAGAAGTCCGTAACGCCATTCACCGTTCCCGTCGTCAGTTGGAAGTTCTGCCCTTCCGAAACCAGCAACTGCCCGGATGTTGTCGTCACTGACAGGCCATTGTTCTCGGTCGTCACCTGGTTGATCCCTATCAGCTGCGAGAGCTGGCTCAGATCCTGCTGACGCTGATCCTCGAGCGTTCCTGCGTCCGAGTTCGGGGAAATAGACTCGATCTCCAGGTTCAGTTGCGCAATCGCGCCGGTCAAAGAGTTCACCTGGCTCACCACACCCGACGCTTCCTGATTGATGGCCGAGCTCTGCCCGTTCAGACTGCTCGCGGCGCTCGAAATGTCGCCGGCCAAGGTCGACGCGGACGAAAGCACCTGTTCGCGGAGCGCGTTATCCGTTGGATCGCTCTCCAACGAGGAGAAGGAGTCGAAGAAGCTCGTAATGTCGCTGCCAATATCTCCCGCGGTCGACCCAGCCGATCCCGAATCCGGAGTGAACAATGCCTGCATGTTGTTCAACGCCGTCAGGCGCGTGCTCGAAGCCGATGCCAGTTGCTGTTGCTGGTCAAGCCGCTCTTCCAAAACCCGGTCGCGCTGCGATGTCGTACCCGTCTCAGTCACTCCATCGCCAATCAGAATCCCCCCCTCGTTGATTGGAGTGTTTTCTTGCCAGTCCGGTTTCTCTTCCGTATATCCCGGCGTGTTGGCGTTGGCAACGTTGTTCGCCACAACATTCAAGGCTTCCTGGTCGGCATCCAACGCCCCGGCCATCACACTTAGCGCGGAGTTAATTGACCCCATGAGCACCCTCCGCTTCCGCATCAACCCCCACGTTAGCTTCCGCATTAACGCCCGCATCGACGTCTGCGGCAACTTCGGAACCCGAGCGAATCAGCCGCTCGTTGTACTCAAGGCGCCTCTCGCGCATCTCGCGCAGCCGCCGCATTACATTCCGATTGGCGCGCGTCGCTTCCAGCATCCGCTTCAGCACAGACATATCCGCTTGCGCCTCTCGCGCCTGCCGCGCCAGTTCCCTCTTTTCGTCTGCGCCCATTGAATCCAGATTCCGGTTCAGCGCTTCGCAGGAGACCGCCAACTCCTCGAGCCGTGGAGCATCCAGGAGCGCCAGTGCGTGCGAGGCCTCCACCACAAGCTCCTTCAGCTCCGGATTCACTGCGGCCGCCTCAAGCTCGTGCATTCTTCCGATCCTTTCCTGCTTGCGCACACCCGTATTCCCGCGCGATTTGCCGGGGTATCACTTCGTTCTGCCATGGCCGGAGGCACTTTCGCCGGAGGTGTTATTCGCCGCTGAGCATGGCATCAACGAGCTTCGAGGCGACGGCGGAGGCCGACACATCGTAAGTTCCCGCCGCCAGCGCCGATTGAATCTCCGCCACCTTCTCCGGGCGCACCCCCGCGTCCGACATGGCCTGCGAAACTTCGTTGGCCGCGTTGCTCAAGGTCGCCCTGTCAGTGTCGAACGCGCCTCCTGTCGCGGCCGCGCTGCCCTTTGGCTGCAGTGCCTGCGGGGGCGCCGGGTTCACCCCCAACAATGACCTCAATCCGTCCATGCTGTTGCGAATATCCATACACTTTGCTCCTTGCCAGCTCTATCGGCCTCATTGCTAATCACTCTAGTCATTCAAGAGCTCTCATCACGGTATTGCCGTGCAGATTTTCGGTTACCTTCCCATTTCTGTGCTGGTTACCGATCTGACTACCAGATAAGGACAGCTCCTTCACAATCCGATCCGCAATCCCAAGCCCGCCGCGCTCGCTGAGCGCACTTCCCAAGGCTTCGGACGCAAACTCGCTCAGCGCGCCGGTCGACCCCGTGCCTGATCCCGAACCCAAACCCGAGTCGCCGTCTTCGGCGCCTGTCAGCGCATCGCCGTCCGTCATAGGTTCGAGCAACTGCTTCATCATCTGTCCCTCAAACTCATGCGCCGCCTGTACCAGCCGCTGCGAAGCCCCGCTGGCTGCCTGTTCCGTTGCGGTCGTTCCAGTGATCGATCCAACCTGCATTGCTGACCCGATTCCCTCTTCCCAGCTCCCTCGGTTTCTCGTTGCCTTTTTCGCCACCCTCACAGCACTTCCAGGTCCGCGTCCAGTGCCCCGGCTGCCTTCATGGCCTGTAAGATTGAAATCACATCCCGCGCTCCCGCTCCAGTTCGTTGCAATTCCTCGACCAAATCCTCCACGGTCGCGCCTTCTTTCAAGTCGATGCGGTTCACCGGCTTGTCCTGCGCCTGCACAGTCGTCTGCGCAACCACCTGCGTTGTCCCGGACGAGAGCGCGGTCGGTTGCGAGACTTCCACGTTCGTAATCACATTGATGCTCAGACCGCCATGCAAGATCGATACCGGCTGCAGCCGAACCGTGCCCCCGATGACCACCGTTCCCGTGCGCTCATTCACCACCACGCGCGCCCGTGGAAACACGTCGATCTCCAGTTCCTCCACCTGGTCGAGCAGTGACGCCACATCCTCGTCGGGCTCCACCGCGATTTCGACGCGCCGACTGTCGATGGCTTTCGCGCGCGCCGCGCCCAGCGCCTGGTTGACCGTCGCCGCCATCCGCTCCGCGGTATGAAAATCGGCGTCGTTCAGGATGACGCTCACCTTGCGCATTTGTTTCAAATCAAACGGTACCGCTCGCTCCACCATCGCGCCTCCCGGAACGCGCGCCGTAGTGGGATGATTGACCTGTTTGGCACTGCCACCCGACGCCGCCGTGTATCCTCCCAGCACCAGCGCGCCCTGTGCCTGCGCGTAAATCTGCCCATCCGGACCGTAGAGCGGCGTCATCAACAAGATCCCGCCTTCGATCGACCGCGCATCGCCGGCTGACGAGACAGTCACGTCCACCTTGTAACCCGGCCCGCTGAACGGCGGCAGAGTGGCCACCACAAACACCGCCGCCATGTTCTTCACCTGCATGTTGCTGGCGCTGTTCGATCCGGTTTGCGGAACGGTAATGCCCATCTTTTCCAAGGCCGAAACCAGCGTCTGCGCCGGAAACACCGTCTGCGAGCTGTCTCCCGTGCCCTTGAGGCCCACCACCAGTCCATAACCCACCAACTGGTTATCGCGAATGCCTTCGATGCTCGTCACATCCTTGATTCGAGATTTTTGCCCCGGCTCCTCGGGCGGCGCCGCCGAAACTGCTAAAAGCCAAACCGCGGCCACCGCCATCCACCACCAGAACTCGCGGCGCCGCAGAAGCGGAGTCACCCGGCTCCATTTCTCCTTGTGCGTCCCCTCAGTACTCGCGACCCGCATGGTCATGCCCGTTCCCTATTCCCTGTTCCCTGACCGCACGTTACCCTTGTCCTTCGTGCTCTCGTTCTCGTGGTCGTGGCTGCTAAAACACCACCAGCTTCTCGAGCAACCGCACGAGCGGATTTGATCGGTAAGTGGAGTCATTCACGATGCCCTTGCCCGTCACTTCCAGCTCAAGATCCGTCATTGCCGTCGACAGCACCTGATTCTGGCTGCTCACATCCTCGGGCCGCACCAGCCCCCGAAGAACGATCAGCTGCGTCTGCTGGGAGAAAGTGATCTGCCGCGTAGCCTGCACCACCAGCATTCCGTTCGGCAGCACGTCCACCACCTCGGCTCCGAAGGTCGTCGCCAGACTCGAGTCGGTGGTGCTCTGCCCCTGCGCTGTCAATCCCGACGAAGCCGTCGCGCCAACCAGATTCTGCAGCGCATTTGCAGCCTTCAGCGCCCCAAACAGCGATGTCACGCTGGAGTTGGCATTCGATGCGCGCGAATTCTTTACCTGCCCATCGGTCGACGCCGACAGGCTCTCGCTGACCACAATCATCACTACATCGTGAATTCTGTACGCCTTAACATCAGTGCCTAATCGCACCAACTGGCCCTCCGGGCTCCACAGCGAACCCGCTGTATGCACCTCGGCCGCCTGCTGCGCGCGCACCCGCTGAATGTAGTTGCGCAACGCTTCCTCCGGCGGAGTCGCCTTCGCCGCCGGCGCTGCCGCGTGCTTCTTTGCCGACATCCCAGCCGGCGCCACCAAAAGCGCCACCGCCAAAATAGAAATGGCCCAACGCCTCTTCATCGCTGCGCCTTCGCCATCGGTTTGAGCTCCGCCCTTCCCGGCCCGAGCGCGACCACGCGAACCACTTTTCCCCCGATCTTCAGTCGTGCTTCAAACCCGCTCCCTGCCATCGCCGACGCCAGCGCCGTTGCCTCTAATCGCGCATCGACTACCGCCGTATGCTCCTCGACGACCAGTGCATCGCCCGCGTGAATCACTGGATGGGCCGGGGAACCCGCGTCCGCCCTCTCGACGGGCACCATCTGCCCCGGCCCTGCCGGGTCAGCCGCGTTCTTGACCAGAAGCCACCGGTTTCCGGTCGCGCTATCGTCGATTACTCGAATCATCTGGCAGCAGGCGGGCGCCGGCAGCCAGAAGATTAGCAGCGGAATTTCAGCCAGAACGAACATACGCATCGACATTCCAACCGCCCTCATTCTTCAACCATTGCCGGAAGTTCAGTGCGTCATATTATTGACTTCCGAATACATGTCGTCCGCCGCTTTGATCACCTTCGAATTCGATTCGTAGGCCCGTTGCGCCAGGACCATCTGCACAAACTCGGTCACTACATCCACATTCGAGTTCTCGAGATATCCTTGCTGCAGCGTGCCCATCCCTTCCGTTCCACCTGGGTTCCCCAAGACCGGATCGCCCGAGCTGAGCGTCGCTGTGAGCAGGTTGTTCCCCATGCTCTCGAGTCCCCCCGCATTGGGAAACGTAGCCAACTGAATCTGTCCCAGTTGCGACGGGTTCTGCTGTCCGGCGAGAGTCGCGTTTACCACCCCGTATTCCGTGATCGTCACCGCCGTCGCATTCGACGGAATCGTGATCGTCGGAATCAGCGGGTCGCCGTCCGTGGTCACGATGGTTCCCTGGTTGTTCAGGTGAAACTGGCCGGCGCGTGTGTACGCAATCGTGCCGTCGGGTCGCTGCACCTGAAAGAATCCCGATCCTTGAATCGCCACATCGAGAGGGTTGTCAGTCTCGTTCAGCTCGCCCTGTGTGTTGATTACCTCGGTCGCCGCCGACTTTGTTCCCAGGCCGATCTGCAATCCTGCCGACACCGTGTTCTGGCTTTGCGCCGCCCCGGGCGTAACCATGTTTTGATACACCATGTCCTGGAACTGCAAGCGCAGTTGCCTGAAGCCGGTGGTCGATGAGTTGGCTAGGTTGTTGGCGATGGTGTCGAGGTTCATCTGCTGCGCGCTCATGCCACTCGCTGCTGTATACAAGGCTCGAATCATGGGCGACTCCCTTCGGCCGTCATGGTCAGTTCGTAGTTCTTAGTGCGTAGTTCTCAGTTCCCATTTCCTGATTTCCCGTTCGAGTTGCCAAAGACGACGGAACCCGTCGTGCGCAACAGACTGTGAACTGCGAACTGTGAACTCGCATCTCACACCCTCGGCAGATCTTCCGTCGCAAACTTATTGAACTCGGTATGAAACACGGTCAGCGCCCGCTGCATCATCTCCGCCTGGCGTTGCATCACGATCAGATTCAACGATCCCTGGACGACATCTTGATTTGCGGCCTCGAGAGCGCCCTCATGCACCGCCGCATCTTTCGCCGTGACCGGCTTCACCTCTGCGGGCGCCGCGTAACGGTTTGCGCCTTCGGGCGTGAGCTCGGTCCCCGGGGGAAACGTGACCACACCCACCGTTGCCACCGCGCCGCCGGCTACTGAAACCGTTCCATCGGCGCCCACGGAAACTTCCCCCGGCGGAATCGCAATCGTCTGGCCCGCAACGGTGAGCACCGGCTCATCGGCCTCTGTTATCAGCAAACCGTTTTGCGCGCGATGGAAGCTGCCGTCGCGCGTGTAGCGCACGCCCTGTGCCGTCTGGACCATGAAGAATCCCTGACCCTCAATGGCCAGATCCAATGGATTGCCGGTTTGTTCAATGGCCCCCTGCGCCAAGCTCAGCCGATCGCCTCCGAGCAGGCCATAGTTGTTCACGGTCTCTCCCAGCTGCGAGTCGAGTGCATCCGGCCCCAGCAGCACTGAGCGGAAGAACTCCCGTTCGGCGCGATAGCCCGGCGTCTGGGCGTTCGCCAGATTGGCCGCTGCCGTGTCCAATGCCTGGGTGCGCGCCACCAGGCCCGTCATCGCTGCATAGTAGCCGCTGTCCATAACGGGGAATGTCGAAGCAGAAAGGGGACCGAAAAGACGTCGGAAGGATTAGAAGGAAATCATTGTTTGAGAGATCAAATTCGCACAGGAACAGGTGAGTGTCGTTCGTCGAGCAGGAAGTCGGCCGCTGGCGTTGGTCTCCGATGAACAAGCAGGCCCATGATCAACGGATCAGGTGTCCACGAGGCTGTTTCCGGTTCTCTCGGCTCCTCGTTCTCTTGGCCCCTTGATCCCAGCGTCACTGCAGCCCGTCGCACACGATCGTGACCTCAAACACCTGGTCGTCGAAGCGATATGTGTGGTGAATCTGAAACTCCGGAGCCTGCACATGCAGCTTGTAGTCGTGACCGGTAATCACCGCAGGAACTGAGAGCCCAGTATTGGCCGCCAGCTCCGGCACCTTGCCCTTCCACGCTCCGGCCAGCATGTTGCAGATCTCGCCGATCCCGTCCTTTACTGTGTCGTCGATGGCCGAGAATTCCATGCCCGTCATGTGCGCCGCGATCTTCATCGCCGTTCCCGCGCCCGACTTGAAGACGCATGCGCCGCTCAACACGCCGCCGAATCCCACCACCGACGTCACCGACTCGGTTTCCAGGTCGGCAGGTCCCACGACGCGCTTGCACTCCAGCCCCAGCATCAGCCGGAAAACTTCTTCCACGCTCGCATCCAGATTTCGTGGATCGGAGACCTGCTCGACGGATTCACGCAATGAAACCGGCATCGTACGCTCCCTTGAAATTGCCCCACCGGCCTCTCGGCCGCCCTCACGCGGGGTCTCCCCGCCGGCGCCCCCTCTTGATCCGCTCCTCTGTCCCCCGGTGACCGACGAACGCACACCGTTCAACAGCACGGCGCCCTCCTGTCACGCGCTTAGGCGGCGTGCACCAGCGGCAGAACCCGCTCCTTCACCTGCTCGGCGGTGAAGGGCTTGCGAATGTAGCCCTTTGCTCCCGCCTCAATCGCCTGCTTCACATGCTCCTCGCTCGATTCGGTCGTAATCATCACCACTGGAATGCCGACGGCCAGATTCTGCGCGCGAATCTGCCTCAAAAATTCGAGCCCGTCCATGGCGGGCATGTTGATGTCGGAGAGAATCAGGTCTACTGCCGTTATCTTCAACACTTCCAACCCTTCGACGCCGCTGCCAGCCTCGTGCACCACTAAGCCTTCGAGTCCCGCCTGGCGCAACGCACGCTCCACGATCTTGCGCATCACCGAGGAGTCGTCGACGATCAGGGTTCGAATCTCGCTCATGCCCAAGCCCCTTCCACCTCCTGTCTATCGGCGCTCGGAGTCGATCCTTGAGGGCGAACCCGGAAGCCGAATCCACAGCCTGCTGACCTTTCTTGTTGGAGAGACCGGACGCTGTCGAGCGCCACCCTCTCATTTCGTTCGCAAATCGTCCCGACCAACCCGCCCAACTCAGTGGGAGCGGAGAGAGCCAATCAGATCGCGAATCGATTCGGACTCGGGCAACGGCCCGCGTTCGGGCTTGAGCCACATGCGCATCCAGAAACAGTCATGCACTCTAACCAGGCGGGACTCCACGGGCCGCGCCCGTTCGACGGCTTTCGCGAAAGCCAAAGCCAACGCCGGCTCAGTTTGGGCTTCGATCAGCTCCGCTGCGGGGAAGCGCGCTTCGAGCAAACGGGAATGCGCCGGGCGGAATGCGGACTCCTGCACCACGCCCCCGATCACATCGAGCCCCGTCATGCGCGCCAGCGCCAGCGCCAGCGCGGCGTCGAGATGGTCCTCAAACCCCAGATAGAGAATCTTTCCTGCCGCCACGCGCAAGGGCAGTGCTCTGAACGCATCCACAAACAGCCGCGGCACCAGCGCGGTCAATCCTTCCGGATGATGAAACTCCAGCGCCAGCACCGGGCATCCCCATTGCAGCCCGAGCGCGCGCGTTACGTTCTCTTCGCTCGCGCTTTGCGTCTCAACCAGCCATCGGCCCAGCCTTCCCGTACCCGCATCTCTTTGCAACTGAAGCGCCGTGCGAAGATCCCGATTCGTGATCCATCCCTGCTCCAGCAGCACCAGCCCCAGGGGAATCCGGTGGCGATGGCCCTCGCACGGCGAGCCCCGGCCATCCATCTCTCGGCTGAGCGCTCCAGCTACGCGCGCCGCCATGCACTCTGAAGAACAGCACCAGCCGCCCTCGAAGACCGGCGTCTCGCGGCGCCGCCACAGGCGCAGCCAGCCTGCGCCGCAGCGGGGATTGGCGCAGGTCGAGAAGATGCCGTTCGCGAGGCCCACCGGAGCGCCGCCGCGCGACGACGACACTCTTGACGCCCGATCCGTTTGATCGGCTCCGCGCACCGTGAGCTCCGCCAATGCTTCCTGAGAAACCTGCGCGGAACGGCTCAGAAGAGGCATCGAATGCTCTCCAAACGCTTCCGCGGCTCGGCGACTTCAGTCACGCGCAGCCCGAAGTTGCCGTTCACCAGCACCACCTCGCCGCGCGCCACAATTTTGTCGCCCACAATCAGGTCTACGGGATCTGCCACGTGGCGATCGAGCTCAACCACGTCGCCCGGCCCCAGATCGAGAATCTCGCCGAGAGGCATCTCCCGCGAACCAAAACGTAAAGAAGCTTCGAGTTCGACATCGAGCAACAGTTCGAGACCCGGGCTAAGGCCCGGGCTGAGCGAGGACGGCGCCTCTGGACGCGCAGCTTCAGCGGAGTGTTTCGCCTGATCATTCTTGACGGCGGCCGGAACCTCGTCCCGCACCTCGTCGCGGATTAGAATCGTCCACGCGCGCTCGCCCGAACGAAGCTGGAAGGCCTGCGTAATCTTGGCCTCGGGTGCGATCTCCTCAAAGTTCACGACCTGACACTTCTTACCGGTCGCGGCCAGAAGATTGCCGGCGGCGGCGCCGGCCGCCTCGCTTAAGAGTTCTTTCCAGCCAACCTTCTGATCGACGCCCTCGCCCATCAAGGGCGTCTCGAGCACCGCGCCGTCGAGAACCACCGAGAACCGTCCTCCGACATCGCCGTTGAGCGTGGCCCGAAAGCCAAAGGAGCCCGCGCCCAGCGGCTTGGGCAAGGACTCGTTCAGCTCCGGCTCTCCCGCTAAAGCCTGCGAGAAAAGTGCCGCCGCGACCTGAGTCCAGCATTCAAGGTAGGTCCTCACGGCTCACCTCCCGCCAAGACTCTCTCAATGCGCGCGGCGCGATGCGCGCCGTGGCGCATAGCCTGGGCCAGCGAAAGCGGCTGGCCTGCGACCCAGAACTCCGAAAGCGCGCTCGTCCCGACGTCGAGCCGCAGCACGTCTCCCGGCTGGACTCTTTCGAGCGCGCTCGCAGCCATCCGCACCGTCGGGAGTTGCAGCGAACAGCCAAAGCGAATCTTCCGCGCCACGTCGCTCATGCGCACCCGCGTATCGCCCGCGTGGGCCCGCCTCCGTCCCCATTCTGAGGTCAGCCGCCGCAGGATGGTGTTTGCCACCACCGCCGGGAACGCCAGGTTCAACAACCCCGAGCTGTGCGGCATGCGAATCTCGAAGCTCAGGCAAAGCGTTTTCTCCGCGACCGAAATAATGCGCGCCACCTGGGTCTGCATCTGCCGCCGCTCGAACAGAAAGCTCAACCCGACCGGCTGCCAGGCCACAGTCAGTTCGCGGCAGACGTTCTCGACCACGCTGCCCAGGATCGATTCCTCGATGTCGGTCAGCTCGCGCAAGGGCCCGTCCTTGCCGTCCCCGCCGAGCAGCAAATCGATGATGGGGGGCGCAAGACCCAGATCAAGTTGCAGCACCGCGAGCGCTCCCAGCGGCTCCAGGCGCACCGAGGCCACATAGCAAATCTCGGGAATCCTTAGCAGAAACTCATTGAACTGGATCTGCTCCGCGGAAACCAGATTCACCTGAAACCGCGTGCGCAGCCATGCGGCCAGATTATGCGTCAGGTTGCGCGCAAAAAGATCGTTCAGCATGCTGATGGCGCGCAACTGCTCGGTCGAAATCTGGCCCGCCGAGGAAAAATTGTAGGGCACAACCTTGGTGAGCGCCTCTGCGGCTGCGGCCTCGGGCGCCTGGCTCCGCGCGGCCTGAAAGAGAGCGTCGATCTCGTCCTGCTTGAGTGTCTTTTCCGCCAAGGCCTATCTCCTCCGCGCCGCTGTTTTCGTTGCGTTCCGGTCAGCCCCGGTATTCCCGGCCAGGTCGCGCAGGGCGGCGCGCAAATGCACCACCGCCGAGGCGTGGACCTGCGAGACGCGCGACTCGACCACGCCCAGCGCGAGACCAATTTCCCGCATGGTCATCTCTTCGTAGTAGTAGAGCGTCATCACCAGCCGCTCGCGGTCGGGCAGGTGCGCGATGGCGCCGGTCAGCCGCACCTCGAGCTCGCCCCTGAGGCAGTGGAACAGCGGATCGTCCTCCGGCTTTCCCGGCACGTAGGCCAGCTCCTCTTCGCCCGAGTTCTCGTTGCGCTCCACGTGCAGCGTGCCGATCTCCAGCCCCTTTAAATCTCCAAGCAGTTGCTGATATTCATCGAGACCCAGCACCATCTCGGCAGCAATCTCGTTTTCGCCCGGCGCCCGTCCCAGCCGCGACGTCAGCACGCGGATCGCCTCTTCCACCGCGCGGCCCTTGCGGCGCAGCTCGCGCGGGCTCCAGTCGAGCGTGCGCAGCGAGTCCAGAATCGCGCCCCGGATGCGGAACTGCGCGTAGCTGCGGAACTGCACCTTTTTCGTCGGATCGAATTTGGCGAAGGCGTCCATCAGTCCCACCACCCCCGCCGAAACCAGATCCTCGATGTCCACATGCTGGGGTAGCCGCTCGTGGATGCGTCGCGCCAGAAAGCGCACGATCGGCAGGTGCTCGAGCAGCACTCGCTCCTGCTCTGTCGTCAGCGCCGGCTGAGCCGACGCCTGCGGCGGATAGCCGCCCAGAACCGCGCCGCGCCGCGCCGGCCTCGGCTCTCTCGCTGTCGCTGCTTCCATGGCTATACCTTCCTCTTAAGCCCGAGCCGGCAACCTGCCGAACGGAGCTTATTGCGATTCGCCAGCCCACTTATCGAACCGTGCCCACGGGGCGCAGCCGGATTTCCGGTGGAACTTCACTGGCCGCAACCACCGCCAGGCGCGGCAGCACCGGCTCGAGCCACCGCCGGACGAAAAAGCGCGCCGGACTGGGACAAAGAAGCACGGGCGGGGCCGAGGAGGACGCGGAACCGATAAGGGATCTCACAGAATCGACGAGACGGCGCACAATCGGCGTTGCTGGGCGCGTGCTCGCGGCAAGCTGTCGCTGTCCGCCGCCGATGAGCGACGTCTCGGGAGCGACAGTCGAGATGATCTCTTCTTCGAGCCCCGGTTCGAGCAGCAGAACCGGGAGCTGACCGTCACCATCGACCAAGGGCTGCACCAGCCTTCGTCCCAGCGCGGCCCGCGCCGCTTCCACGAGCGCGACCAGATTCTTGGACACCGCAGCCGTCTCGAGCAGCGCCTCCAGAATCGCGCCCAGATCGCGAATCGACGCCCGCTCGCGCAGCAGCTGCTCGAGAACCCGCGCCACCTCACCCAGCGTGAGCAGCTTCGGCACCAGCTCTTCCATCAGTTTCGGATGGCTGTCGTTCAATGAATCTACGAGCCGCTTGATCTCTGCTCGGCCCAGCAACTTCCAAGCGTGCTGGCGGATAAGTTCTCCGAGGTGCGTCGTGATCACCGTGACCGCGTCCACCACCGAATAGCCCGCTGCGATCGCCTGCTCTTCGAGCGCGGGTGCAATCCAGGTTGCGGGGACGCCGAAGGCCGGCTCGCGCGTCTCTCTCCCCGTCAACGGCCTGCGGCCCGGCTCACCCGAGACAGCCAGCAAATGCGGACCCTCGGTCTGCCAGCGGCCAATCTCCATCCCTCGTAAAGACACCACGTACTCCCGCGGCCGCAAGCGCAGGTTGTCCGAGATGTGCACAGGAGGCACCAGAAAGCCCATCTCCGACGAAAGGTGCCGCCTGAGCGATCGCACGCGGCCCAGCAGCTGCCCGCCCTGCTTCTCGTCAACCAGCGGAATCAACTGAAACCCGATCTCGAGCGTCAGGTCTTCGAGGCGCATCAAGGCCGCGAGATCCGATCCCTGCGCCCGTTCGCTTTTCTTCTTGTCTTGGGGTGAGTTCTCGGTTGGAACAGCAGCCGGAGCTGCCGCCACGCGCCTTCCACCCACAAACAATCCCGCGGCCACGGCCAGAAATGCGACCTTCGGCAATCCCGGAATCAGGCACATGCACGTCGAGACCGCGCTCGCCATATAGAGCGTCGCCGGCCGCGCCAGTAACTGCTGCCTGATCTCGCCGCCCAGCATGCCCGCCGAGTTCGCGCGCGTCAGCGTGATGCCGCCCGCTACCGAAACCAGGAGCGACGGAATAATCGTCACCAGCCCGTCGCCGACGGTCAGAACAGTATAGGTGCGCGCCGCCTCGGCCAATTCAATTCCCTGCTGCAGCGTTCCGATCAGCAGGCCCGCGACAATATTGATCGCCGTGATCAGGATCGTGGCCAGCGCGTCCCGCTGATTGAAGCGTGCCGCGCCATCCATCGCCCCGTAAAACTCCGCCTCGCGCGCAATGGCCTGGCGCCGTCTGCGCGCCTCGGCCTCGTCGATCAGCCCCGCGTTCATGTCGGCGTCGATCGCCATCTGCTTGCCCGGCAAGGCATCCAACGTGAACCGCGCGGTCACCTCTGCCGTGCGTACCGCGCCATGCGAAACCACGAGAAACTGAATCGCAACCAAAGCCAGAAAAAGCACGAACCCGACGACGTAGTTGCCGCCCACTACGAACTGCCCGAAGGCCTCGATCACCTTTCCCGCCGCCGCCGTTCCCTCCTGGCCGTGCAGCAGGATCCTTCGCGTTGAGGCGATGTTCAGCGACAGCCGGAACAGCGTCAGCAGCAACAGCAGAGTAGGGAAAACCGAGAGCTCGACCGCGCGGCGGATCTGTACCGCGGAAAGAAAGACGATGATCGAGCAGGCCATCGAGATCGCGAGCAGCAGATCAAGCACTGGAGCGGGCACCGGAACCAGCATCACGAAGATCACGCTGATTGCCGCCATCGGCAGCATGTAGTCGCGCAGGCTGTGCCAGATCGAGCTCTTTGGCGGCAGCGTTCCTGCGGCGAGAGTGGCTGAACTCATCTGGATTCTCCTCGACAACGTGAATGCGCGGAGCGGCTCATCTTGCAACTGCTCCGAATCCCGAGACTGCGGAACGGCGTCGGTCACGACCTTCGGCTTCTACGCGCTGCCGGTAGAGGTACGCGAGAATTGCAGCCACTGCTGCATAAAGTTCCACCGGAATTGCTTGTCCCACCTCGACTGTGCGGTAGAGCGAGCGCGCCAGCGGCGGGTTCTCGACAATGGGCACACCGGCCCAGCGCGCTTCGGCCTTGATCTCCTCGGCCAGAAGATTGCGTCCCTTGGCCATCACCTTCGGCGCTGCCATCGACACGAAGTCAAAGCCCAGAGCCACGGCGTAATGCGTGGGATTGGTCAGCACCACTGCCGCTCGCGACACGTCGGCCTTGACGCGCCGCCGGCGCATCTGGCGCTGGAGGTTGCGAATCCGGCTCCTGATCTGCGGGCTGCCTTCGGTCTCCTTGTATTCGTCGCGCAGATCCTGACGGCTCATCCTCAAGCGCGATTCGCGCGACTGCCATTCGACCATGTAATCAATCGCCGACCAGCCGAACAGCAGCCACGCAGCAGCCAGCAGCAATCCGTAAACGTCGTTTCCCAACAGCTTCAGGCGCTCGGTAGAAAACGGCGGGATGCTCAGCTGGTGCGCCATACGCTGGACCGCGAATACAGCCAGAAGACTCGCCGGAATCAGCGACTTTCCCAGCCGCGAAGCCGCCCGCAGCGAGAAAAGATTCTTGATATTCGAGATCGGATTGATGCGGTCGAACTTAAAAGCAACCGCGCTCCCATGGACCGTCACGCCGCCCGTCTGCGCCATCCCCGCAAAAATCGCCGCCGCCACTACCGCAGCCATCACCACGGCCGGCGCACTCAGCACCGCCAGCATCAGGCGGCGGATCGCGATCAGCGTCGGCGCGAGCGTCGCCGGCTCCCAGCGCGCGGCAGCACCCAACAAGAGAAAACCCTCAAACGCCTCCCGCCATGATTCGATCGTGCGGCCGCTCACGACGCCTAGCGCGATCACGCCCGCCAAAGTTCCCGCAGCCGCCGTCAACTCGCGGCTGTGCAGGATGTCGCCTTCCTTGCGAGCCTTCTCGCGGCGGTGCTGCGTGGCTTGTTCGGTGCGCTCGCCGGCCATCCTCTAGCCTCCGAATCCATGCGCCGCAGCAGGAGACGAAATCAGCCGCTCGGCCATGTCGAGCAGGCTTCCAAACCGCGCTTCAACAAACCGCGGCCACAAAGCCAGTGAGCTCGCCAGAATCACGAAACCGGTCAGTGTCTTCATGGGTACAGTCAACGACATCACCGGCAATTGCGGACTCAACTTGCCGACGAGCGCCACGGCGATTTCGACCAGCATGGTGCAGGCCAGAACCGGCGCCGCCAGCTCAAGCGCCGCCAAAAAGATTCCTCCCGCCGCGCGCACAATCGCGAGCGCCGCCAACGGAGTCAGTGTGAACGTGCCCAGCGGCACGGCGCGGAAGCTCCGAAAAACCGACGCCAGCAGAATCCTGTCGAGGCCGGCGGTAATCAGTACCAGCGTGCCCATCAGTTGAAAAAGATCGCCGAGCAGCGGCGTCTGAATCGCCGATTCCGGGTCCAGGAGATTCACGAGCGAGAAGCTGAACTGCACGCCCGCGATCTGGCCCGCAAAGATCAGCATCTCGCTCAACAACGCGAGCGAAAGCCCGTAGACAAGCCCCACGGCCAGCTCGCCGATGATCGCCGAAAAGCTGAGCGTGGCCTGTGCATTCGGCAACGTAGCTACAAGGGGCGCAACGAGCCACGCCACTGCGCCCACGAACACCGCCTTCGCGCGCATGGGCAGCGCGGTCGACGAGAAGAACGGCGCGAAGGCCACCATGCCGCTCAGCCGCACCAGGGCCAGCGTCATTGCATTCAGAAATGTGGGCCAATCGCTCATCTCAGCTCCTAGCTTCTAGCTATTAGCCTCTCGCTCATTCGTCGACGCTGACTGCATCACTGGAATCCAGTTAGCAGCTAGAAGCTAGTGGCTAGAAGCTGCTTCTCTCATCCCAGATACCGGTGAAAGTCCCCGAGCAGCAGCCTTGTGTATTCCGCCATCCGCTCCAGAAACCACGGCATGCCAACCAGCAGAATCACCGCAATCGCCGCTAGCCGTGGAACCGTGGTCAGCGACTGGTCCTGCAAACTGGTCAGGGTCTGCACCAGGCTCAACATAAAGCTCAATGCCGCCGCAGCAATCAAGAGCGGCGCCGCCAGCACAATCGCCTCTCGCATCAGCTGGCGCATCAGTTCGGCAACGAGATCCGGCGTCATGAACGTCCTTTCAAAAACTCTTCAACAGCGAACTGGCCAGCAGATTCCACCCGTCCACCATAACGAACAGCAAGATCTTCAGCGGCGTCGACACCACCACCGGCGGCAACTGGAACATGCCGATCGAAGTCGTGATCGCTGCCGTCACCATGTCGATCAACAAAAACGGCAGAAACAAAACCGCGCCGATGGCGAAGCCGGCTTTGAGCTCCGACAAGATGTAGGCCGGAACCACCACGCGCATCGGCAGGTCGTCAGGCGTCCGGGGCCGCGGAATCTGGCCCGCCGCTGCGAACAGAGCCATGTCCTTTTCGCGCGCATACCGCAGAAGAAAGTGCTTCACCGGCACACTGCCGCGATCAATCGCTTCCATCCCCGTGATCTCGCCTGCGCGATAGGGTTCCACAGCCTGCTGGTCGACCTGCATGAGTACCGGCGTCATCAGGAACCACGTCATCATCAGCGCCAGCCCCATCAACGTGGGATTTGAGGGCGCCGTCTGCGTACCCAGCGCCTGGCGCAGAAAATGAAACACCACCAAGAGGCGCACCAGTGGAGTCAAGCACATCAGGATCGCGGGCAACAGCGTGATCAGGGTCAGAACAAGCAGAATCGTCCACGGTGTCGAGTCCGACGGATGTAACTTGGCATTCAAATCGGGCAACAGCGGCACGCTCGCCGGAGCGGCTGCGGCCAGCGCTCCCATCCACCCTCCAGCCAACCACGCAGTCACCATGAGACCCTCTGCGATGTGAACCTCTGCTGTCGAGGCGATTCAGCGCGTGCCGGTCTGCCTGCGCCAATGCGCGCAGACCGCGCGAAATTTCGCGGCGATTCGTCGAGCGGGTAAAACACGGGCCCGCCTTCTGCGGACGTCGCCACCAGAATTCTTCGTCCTTCGGCCTCAACCAGCGCCAGCGAGTGCCTCGGCGCGAGCGCGATCCGCTCCAGAACCGTTAGGCGCGGCTCCGCCTCCTGTCTGCCGCGAAGTTTCGCCATCAACCACCCCGCGACGCCGCCAATCGCAGGCCTGCCGCTCAATCTTTCCATCGCCGCCCCATCTTTTTCCCTCACGCCGTTCCTGTTCCCCGACTTCGTGTTCCCTTGTTCACTTGCTCCCTCGTTCCCTGTCTTTTTCACGCCAGCCGCGTCACGCGGACGCCCAACTGAGTCTCAATCACTTCAAACTCGGTCCACGCCAACGTCACGTCTCCCGCAGCCAATGGCAGATCGTTGCCGTGGTTCCACCTCGACTCGATCACCGTTCCTGGTTCAAGCGCCAGCAAGTTGCGCACGCGGAACTCCCGCACGGGCACGGCCACATCCAACTCCACCGGCAATCGCGCCACCAGCGGCCCGAACCCGGGCTCGCTCTCCACATCCCCTGGCTTTTGCGGCGACGGAACCAGCGCCGTCCCTTGACCGGCTACACCTGCCGCCGGTCGCACACCGGCCGAAGCAGATGGCCCGCCCACCGGCGTCTGCGCGCTTCCGGTAACCTGTGCGCCGCCCTGAACCTGAGGAGCCGCCGGAAGTTGAGAGGAGGCCATCGCGCAATCAACCCTGCAGCAATGCGGCCAGAGGAGGGTTCAAGAGATTGGAATGGCTTAAGAATTGCGGTGCCTCAATCGAATTGCCTTCCGCACGCGCATGAATCCGCAACGCCCGCATCAAGCCGCGCCCGGCTTGCACCCCACGCCCATGCGCCCGATTCACTTCGCTGCTACACTTAGAGTTGGAACGACTTTGCGGCTTCGCCTCTCGAATCTGCCGCCTTCCGAGGTCAAAAAAAGATGCCTGAATCCACTGAAAATAACGGCTTCGCCGGCACCAGCCTGCGCCTCAAAATCGGCCTGGCTGAGATGCTCAAGGGCGGCGTCATCATGGACGTCATGTCCGTCGAACAGGCGCGCATCGCCGAGGAGTCCGGCGCCACTTCCGTCATGGCGCTCGAGCGCGTCCCCGCCATGATCCGCGCTGAGGGCGGCGTGGCCCGCATGGCTCGCCCCTCCCTCATCAAGCAGATCATTCAGGCCGTCTCCATCCCCGTCATGGCCAAGGCACGCATTGGCCATACTGCTGAGGCACAAATCCTTCAAGAGTTGGGCGTTGATTATATTGACGAGAGCGAAGTCCTCACCCCCGCCGACGAGGCGCACCACATTGACAAGCACGCCTTCACCACGCCCTTCGTCTGCGGAGCTCGCAACCTCGGCGAAGCTCTCCGCCGCATCGCAGAAGGCGCGGCCATGATCCGTACCAAGGGCGAGGCGGGCACGGGTGACGTCGTGCACGCCGTGCAGCACATGCGCACCATCACGCGCGAAATGCGCACGCTCACCATACTTTCAGAACAAGAGCTCTACGCCGCCGCCAAGGAACATCAGGCGCCCTACGAGCTCGTGCGCATGGTCGCCAAAACGGGCAAGCTTCCCGTGCCCAACTTCTCTGCCGGCGGCATTGCCACACCCGCTGACGCCGCGCTCATGATGCAGCTAGGCGCCGAAGCCATCTTCGTCGGCTCAGGAATCTTCATGAAAGAGCGCGCCACTCCGCTCGACGTCGAGAACTCACCCAAGGAGCGCGAAGAAGCCGTTTCCCGTGCCAAGGCCATCGTCGTCGCCACTACGCACTGGAACGATCCCAAGATTCTCGCCGAGGTCGCCGAGCAGGTCACCGGAACCATGAAGGGCCTCGCCGCCGCCGGCCTCGAAGAGTCGCAACTCCTCCAAACCCGCGGCTGGTGACCTCCTAAGGTGGGGCAGCGGCTCGTTGTCTGCTGCTCAAAAGTTTTAGCTCAACCAGCTCTCCCCGAGGCACCCGCCGCACTCCAGGTGCTTTGATTCATTTCGTCGCTGTATGACGGCGCAAACATTCGAAGAAACATAGGATCTTCGCTCCTGCCTCACTCGGACAGCGGCTTCTTTTCTCGGAACCCAGCCACCTCTTCTGATTTTCGGCGCGTCCAATCAAAAGTGAGGTAATCTCATCCTCACAGGGTCGCCCATGCCCTCCATCTTTACTCCCATCCCGTCCGAAGTTGAACGCAAAGCCCCCGGCACCGGCGGCAAGCCTCCGGTCGATCGCCGTCCCACCGGCGGAGGCGGTGGTGGTGGCGACGATGACTGGCGCAGTCCGCGCCGTGGTCCCCGCGAGATGCTCCACCGAACGCGCGCCTTCGTCTTCTGCGCCCTCGCCGGCGACATGATGTTCTTCGTTGCCCTCGTAGCCGTCTTTTACGCGCGCCAAATGGCCACCCACATGGACCCGCGCACCATGCAGCAGATCGGCGACTGGCACCCCATCCTGCTGCCGCGCATCCTCTACTTAAACACCGCGCTCCTGGCCCTCAGCACCCTCACGATGGAGCTCGCGCGCCGCCACATCTTCCGCGAATTCGACGTCCTCGAAGAGTGGCTCGGTCTCGGCCGCCCCGCCCTGCACCGCACGCTTCCCTGGATCGGCGCTACTCTCGCTCTCGGCCTCATGTTTCTGGCCGGTCAGGTCATCGCCTGGCGTCAACTCACCGCCGAGGGATTCCGCTTCGATCGCTGGGCCACTCCCGCCAGCTACTTCTTCTACGTCATCACCGGCCTCCATGCCGCCCACCTTCTCATCGGCGTCTTCGCGCTCGCCTACTGCCTCATCGCGCTGTCACGTCTCGGGCGTGTCGAATCCCGCCAGATCGCCGTGGACGCCACCGCATGGTTCTGGCACACCATGGGCCTCGCGTGGCTTATCCTCTTTGGGGTCCTCGTCTTCGGTCAATAACGCTGCCTCCATGTTCGGCCGATGCCGAATTGGCCGCAGGCGCCAAGAATCACGAGACCGTCAATAATGTCCCAAGTGCCGGCGAGATGCACAAGGTCGCACGCCTCCTGAAACAGCCAAGCTCGTAGCGAAAACACGGAAAGCGTGAAGGGGGAGTCAGGCCTCTTACTCCTGTGGGACAGTGGCCCTAGGCGGCAGAAGCCAGAGCACCGCAACGACCGCGATTAGCGCCAAAGAAGCCGCCGGACGGACGTAAGCCACGGGAACCGCTGTGAGATACAGCGCAACGGACGCGATCTGCTTGCCCCAACTTGCGTGCGCCGGCGCAACACTTTGGCGGCGTATCTGAATCCAGAGTGCCATATAGGCGAGCCCCGGAAAAATGCTGGTTGCGGCGTAGAGCGCGGTGTTGAACGACGAAAGGCCTTTGATGCCGATCCAGTCGGTGGCGAACGGAAACAGCGAGAGGCAGAAGAGAAACATCAGGTTGGCCCACAAAATGCCGTGGGTGACCGTCTCTACTTCGTCGACGAGATAGTGATGGTTGACCCAGTAAATCCCGATTTGTACGAACGTGAGCAGATAGAGAAAGAGGATGGGCGCCACCGCGCGCAGGCCCGCTATGCCGTCCGGGCCGGGCACCTTCAGTTCCAGAACCATGATGGTGATGATGACCGCGATGACTCCATCGGAAATCGCCTCAAGACGCGTCGGACTCAGGCCTTTTTTGCGCACGGTGATACCAACTTAGCACGGCGGTTGGTTGAGGGCTGACAGCTGAAAGCTGCGGGCTTTCCCGATTCTTTCCTTGACCTTGACCCTGCGTCAGGCCCCACTATGATCGGGAGAGATATGAGCAGCTATAGGATTGGCGAATTCGCGAAGTTGGCAGGGGTAACCGTTCGCGCCTTGCACCACTACGATCGCATCGGTCTGCTCAAGCCCCTGCGCGGCGCCTCCGGTTTCCGCCTCTACCGCATGGAAGATCTGGAGCGATTAGAACAAATCGCCGCGCTCAAGTTCCTGGGCATCCCGCTTCAGGAGATCAAGCTGCTCTTGAAACACGGGCCGCTGACGCTCGCCGGCTCACTCGACATGCAGCGGCAAGCCCTGGCGGAAAAGCGCAGGATGATCGATCGTGCCATGGTGGCCATTGAAGCGGCCGAGAAAGTGATTCGATCGGGGCAAACCACCGACTCGTCCATCCTGCGAAAGATTATCGAGGTGATCGACATGCAGCCACAAGAAAATTTCATGCGGAAGTACTACACCGAGCAGGCGTGGCTCGATAAGGAACGCATCGCCCGCGAAAGGCCCGTCGAAGAATTCAAGAAAAACGTGACGGCGTTGCGGAGAGCGTTCCGCGAGATCGAAGCGGAGATTGACCTTGACCCCGCCAGCGAACGCGCACAAGACCTCACCAGGCAGTGGCTGCAACTGGCGGAATACGCACACGGCGGCAACGAGGCTGTGAGAGCCGGCAACACACAGGCGTGGAACGATTACCAGAACTGGCCACCGGAGGAACAGGACAAGCTTCTAGTCGCCTTCGATCTCGACCTCAAGGACCGCTCCGCCTCCCTGTTGCGTTTCGAATCCATTACGAAATTCCTGGGCAGAGCAGTGAGCGAAAAGATTCGATCGAATATGCCCAGCGTTCGAAGTCTCTACGGACTCGAACTGACTGCGACAGAATAATGGAATTGGGCTTTTCGGTGAATCGGAGCTTCACTCCAGCGTCAACCAGGCGTTTGAGGATGAAACTCGTGGGAATGGTTGAGCCGTTAACATTCGCGCACGAATAAGCTAGCGGCTAGAAGCTAGGAGCTAGAAGCTGCTTTTCGCAGCATCCCGCGCCAGCGCTCTCCCATGCTGGGGATTTCGGGGCACGCGAAGTAGATCTCCCGATTCACCGCCATCAGCAGTTGCACTGCTTCCACCTGCGCATTGTGTGCGCTCAGCGATCCGCCCGCGTGCGCGAACTCGTCGCTCAGGTACTCAATAGCGTGTCCCAGAATCTCCAGCGCGTGGCCAGCCTGGGGCGCGATGCGCCTGCGGTGTGTGCGGACTTGACTTGCGAGGCTGACGGGAATCGCCGCCGAAACCGGGAGACTACTCAGCGTTGAACAGGAGCCCATGTATCTAATCCTCAACCCGGTTCTTCGGCCCAGCAAATTGGATGGGACAGATTACGAAAGTGTTGTCCCAAAACAGTGCACACACAGTTATGCCGGATTGTTGTGGGAAAACCAGTGACGAAGCGCACAGCGCCTTTGTTAACGTTTCCGCCGCTGACTGAAAAACGCTCACACGGCTGGGCCCGGCCCCCATGACTCTCGCGCCTGCACACGGCCACATCCCCATCGCAGAAAAGCGCCTCTCAACTGAGCATCGCGGCTCGCCTTGACTCAGGGAGCCCGAAAACCTAATCTCAAACTAGGATTTTCTATTCGGCGAGACACTTTTTCGGCAACCGAATCGGTTTGCTACCTAATTCAATCAGGCTGGGCGATGAATCCAACCCCGTATTTCTGGCAGTATCTCCCTCTGCTAATGCAAGTTCTAGCCGCGATTCTCCTTGGAGTTGCGATGGTTACGGCCTCGTGGTTCGTCGGCCGCCATCGCAATACAAAGGTCAAGCTCGACGCCTACGAATGCGGCATTCAGGCCGTCGGCGACGCGCGAGGCCGCTTCAGCGTGCGCTTCTACCTGGTCGCCGTCCTGTTCATACTCTTCGATGTGGAAATGGTCTTCATGATGCCCTGGGCCGTCATCTATCGCCAGCTTCCACAGATCACCGGCAACCGCTTCTTCGGCTTCTGGGAGATGCTCGTCTACCTCGGTTTTGTGGCTGTTGGCCTGTACTATATTGCGCGCAAAGGCATCTTGAATTGGAGCCGCGACAAAGCGGATCTGTAATACCGTCGCGTACCTCAAAGTCACTGCGCACGATCAACATCTTGAAGGGCAGAAACGGCGGATTTGAGAGCGAGAGCATGACGAGTCAACTCCCCACACTCTCCGGCAAGCAAGCTGTCATTGAGGCCATGCCGGATCATCCCGCCATCAAGGCCCTGGAAACATCGAGTGTTGACGCATGGAATCCGGAGTCCTTCCTGGATGCGCGCTTCGACTTTGGCGAACTGACCATAACTGTTGCGGCATCTGAGATTCGCGGAGCCTGCACCACTGTCCAGGCCGCGGGCTACAACTTCTTTGAGGACATGACAGCCGTCGACTGGCTTCCCGCTTCGCCTCGCTTCCAGTTGAGCTACCACATCCTGTCGCACGCGTTTAAAGAGCGCATCCGCCTGCGCGCGATGGTCGATGAGCATGATCCCACAATCGATTCCATTACCCCCGTCTGGGCAGGCGCCAACTACTACGAACGCGAGGTCTTCGATCTCTTTGGTATCCGTTTCGCAGGCCACCCCGATCTGCGCCGCATCATGATGCCCGATGATTGGAAGGGCCACCCGCTGCGCAAGGACTACCCGGTGGAGGGCTACCGCTGATGGCCTCCAACCCCGGCGCCCCCGTCATCGATCTGCCCGCCACCGAAACCGCGGGCGAACGCCGCATGATTCTCAACATGGGCCCCCAGCACCCGGCCACGCATGGCGTGCTGCGCCTTGTTGTTGAGCTCGACGGAGAAGTGATCGTCAGCGTCCGGCCCGAGGTCGGCTACCTGCACACGGGCATCGAGAAGACCTGCGAGGCCAAGTTCTACCAGCAGGTTGTCCCGCTCACCGATCGCATCAACTACCTCGATCCACTTTCAAATAATCTCTGCTACTGCCTGGCTGTCGAGAAACTACTCGGCCTCGAAATTCCCGAGCGCGCGCAGTGGATTCGCGTGCTGCTCACCGAACTCAGCCGCCTCAATTCGCACCTCATCTGGCTCGGCACTCACGCCATGGACATTGGCGCGCTCACCGTCTTCCTCTACACATTCCGCGAGCGCGAGGAGATCCTGCGGCTGTTCGAGGCGGTTTCTGGCCAGCGCATGATGACGAGCTACTTCCGCATTGGCGGCCTCGCCATGGAGCCGCCGCTCGACTGGCTTGACCGCGTACAGCATTTCATCACCACGTTTCCGGAGAAAATCGACGAATATTCCAACCTGCTCACGGGCAACCCAATCTTCATGAATCGCTTGAAAGGTGTGGGCTATCTCTCTCCAGAAGATGCAATTGCGCTCGGCGTGACCGGCCCTCCACTGCGCGCATCGGGCGTCGACATCGACCTGCGCCGCGATATGCCCTATTCGAGCTATGAGAAATTCCAATTCAAAGTCCCCCTCTCGACAGTCGGCGATACGTGGGCCCGATACGAAGTGCGCCTTGTGGAGATGCGCGAAAGCACCAGGATCGTTCAGCAGGCCCTTGACGGCATGCCCGGTGGCCCCGTCAAAGCCAACGCGCCCAAAGTCGTTCTTCCCGACCGCGAAAAGATGAAGACAGAAATGGAAGCCCTCATCCATCACTTCAAAATCGTGACCGAAGGCTTCAACGTTCCCGCAGGCGAGGTCTATCAGGGCATGGAATGCGGACATGGCCAGATGGGCTATTACGTGGTCTCGGACGGCACCGCTAAGCCGTACCGCGTGCACATGCGCTATCCGTCGTTCGCCACGCTGCAGGCGGTCGAGACCATGTGCAAGGGCCGTTTGATCGCCGACCTGGTCGCGGTTATTGGCTCCATCGATATCGTTTTGGGAGAGATCGACCGTTGACCTCCGCGTCGGCACACTCTTTGGAAGCGCTGTGGACTGAGCTTTTCGCGTCGCTTGGCTCCCTGCTCCGCAGCTATACAGCGGTGCATGGCCTGCACCTGAAGCGCCAAGCCGACGTCTCGCTGACCGAGGAAGCAATCACCGTTCGCCACGGCGAAAAATGGCTGCGTCTCATTCGAAACCACGAAATCCTCACCTGGACGCGAGAAGATGGAAGAATGGGAACGTTGGAACTGACCGAATCCGGAACGCTGCGCAGCGACAGGAACGAGGAAGCCATGGACCTGGCAGCGGAACAGTGGGCACGGGAGATCATGCAATGACTCCAAAGAAGGCCAATTCCGAGTCCGCCTCCGTCTTCTCGCCCGAGTTGGCTGCTCGCTTCGATGCGCTGGTCCAGAAGTATCCCGTCAGCCGTTCTGCCCTCATTCCTATGCTGCTCTACGCGCAGGATGAGGTTGGCTATCTCTCCGATGCTGTCGTAGCCGAAATCGCCCGGCGCATCGGAATCACCGAACTCGAAGTGCGCAACGTTGCCACCTATTACTCGATGCTGCGCTTCAAGCCGGCTGGCGAGTTCAACATTCAAGTCTGCACCAACATCAGTTGCATGCTCCGTGGAGCCTACGAAGTCTACGAACGCTTCCGCGAAGAGCTCGGCGTCGGCCCGGATGGCGTGACGGCCGATGGCCTCTTCT
>Ga0265330_10000236_pt1 | contig 41666 bp, 41 predicted proteins | sample 41919metaG_FD_202083 | JGI IMG/M metagenome (GOLD analysis project Ga0265330, IMG submission 202083) | Rhizosphere microbial communities from Carex aquatilis grown in University of Washington, Seatle, WA, United States - 4-19-19 metaG | ecosystem: Host-associated > Plants > Roots > Rhizosphere...
AACCTCGAACGCGCGCACATCCGTCTGCCAAACCGGAAGGTCCTTGCGCTCCTTGAAGGTGAGCCCGTAGAGCTCGTGCGCCGCGTAAAACACGCCCTTCTCAAGCACGTTGTTCAGCTCGAAGTACGGCTTCACCTGCGACTGGTCGTAGTCGTATTTTGCTTTGCGCACCTGCTCGGCATAGAAATCCCAGTCCCACGGCTCAACAGTGAATCCTCCGCCCTGCGAATCGATCAGCGCCTGAATATCTTTGGCTTCGCTCGCAGCCCTGGCGGTCGTGGCCGGAACCATCGCATCCAGAAAGTGAATCGCCGCCGCCGGCGTCTTGGCCATCTGGTCGGTCAAATCCCATGCCGCGTAATTTGGATAGCCAAGCAGCGTGGCCTTCTGCGCCCGAAGCTGCGCCAGCCGCGCGAGCGTCGCGCGCGTATCGTTCGCGTCGCCGCGTTCCGCACGGTTCCAGGAGTTTTCGAAGATCTTGTGACGCGTTTCGCGGTTGCTCAACGAAGCCAGATCGGGCTGTTGCGTGGTGTTCTGCAACGGCAAAGTCCAGCCCTGCTCCTTGTGCGCCTTTGCTTCTTCCGCTGCCGCGGCTATCTGCCCTTCGCTCAGCCCGGCCAGCGTGTTGCGATCAGTCGTCGAATACGCGCCCGCCGCTGCTGCGGCAAGCAGCTTGGTCATGAACGTATTCTCGAGCGTCGACTCTTCCTCGTCGAGCTTCTTCAGCTTGTCCTTGTCTGCATCGGAGAGGTTCGCGCCGGCCTTCACAAACTGCTGGTAGCTGTACTCCACCAGCCGCAGCGATTCCGCATCGAGCCCGAGCGATGCGCGCCCGTCATAAATTGTCTTAATGCGCACAAAGAGTTTCGTGTTCAGGTTAATCGCGTCCTCCAGCGCGGCAGTGCGCGGTGCCTCGTAGTCTTGAATCTTCTCGAGATCCGGATCGGTATTCGCCTGCGTCACCAGGTTGAACGCAAGCCATGCGCGGTCGAATAACTGCCCCGAGCGCTCCAGCGCCACAAATGTGTTGTCAAAGGTCGGTGGTGCGGGATTGTTGGCGATGGCATCGACTTCCTTGAGCTGCTGCTCCATGCCCGCGTCAATCGCTGCCTGGTAGTCGCTGTCCTTGATGTTGTTGAAAGCCGGCGCATGAAAGTCCAGCGTGCTCGGCGCGTAAAACGGATTGCTCTGGCCGAACTTGCTTGTTGGATTCTGCGTCTGCGCGCCGCAGGCTCCCGCGGAAACAAATCCCAGCAGCACAGCGATTCCTGCGGCGGAAACTCTCGTGATCCTCGATTGCATAAAGGTGTGCAACATGACAGTATGGGCCCCTCAAAAGCCAAGCATTCATTGTAGGTGAATTGAGCCTCCGGGGCGAACGGCGAGGGACCAACGGCGCTTCTAATCGCATGAGAGTATTGCGAGATGGTGCAAAATGACGCTGGAGGAATTCAAAGCACTGAAGGCCTACGAGGGACATCTAGTTCGAATGACATTCATCGACGGCCAAGAGGTGATCGCAACCCTCAGTAGCGTTTCCACAGACTTAGATGACAGCAGACATCTGATCTACGAAAGAGTTGAATGGTCGGCCTTGCCGCACGCCCGCCGGGACTCGGAAGCATACAATTCCCCGGGAGAAGGATTGGTTAGCTGCTGGTTGGCCCGAGAGTAGCTTGCCGAGGATCAGCATTCAACACTGCGACAGACCGCCGCAGGCGGGATGGTCTCAACGCGACCCTCTAAAATAGGAGACTACAAAGCCCGCCGCACGGCCCGAAAATCTCCGGCCTTGTTCGGCGAATGAAATCCTGGAGAACCCGCAACCGATGACGCCCACTGCAACCGCCCCTCAAGTCCGCACGCACGCTGAAAGCCTCGATCAACTCGCTTCCGTCGCCGTGAACGTCGGCCTCGGCCTCAAACCTGGACAAGAGCTCGTCATGACAGCGTCCGTTGATACGCTGCCCCTGGCGCGCCGCATCACCGAGCAGGCTTATCGCGCCGGCGCTTCGCTCGTCACCACGCTCCTCACGGATGATGAGTCCACCCTGCTGCGCTATCATCACGCGCCTGACGCGAGCTTTGACCGCGCCGCCAAGTGGCTCTACGACGGAATGGCCGAGGCCTTTAAGAGCGGAGCAGCGCGTCTCGCCGTCGCCGGAGCCAATCCCAGTTTGCTTTCGAACGAAGACCCCGACAAAGTCGGCCGCGCCAATCGCGCACTCTCGCAGGCCTATCGCGGCGCGCTCGAGCTCATCACGCGTCACGAGATCAACTGGACCATCGTCGGCGCTGCAACTCCCGCATGGGCCGCCGCCGTGTTCCCCAAAGATCCGCCCGATGAAGCGATGGCCAAGCTTTGGGAGGCGATCTTTTTCACCACCCGCATCAACACAGCCGATCCCGTAAGTGCATGGAAGACGCACGACGCGGATCTGCACAAGCGCTCGGCATTCCTGAACGAGAAGCGCTACTCCGCCCTCCAATATCGCGGCCCCGGCGTCGATTTTCGTCTTGGCCTCGCCGACGATCACGAGTGGCTCGGCGGCGGCACCACCGCGGGCAACGGCAACTACTGCATTCCCAACATGCCCACGGAAGAAGTCTTCACCACTCCGCACAAGGACCGCGCCGACGGCATCGTCACCGCCTCGAAACCCTTATCTCATCTGGGCACCATGATCGAGGGCATCCAGGTTCGCTTCGAGCACGGCCGCATCGTCGAAGCTCGCGCCACCCGCGGTCAGGAGGTGCTCCAAAAGCTCATCGACACCGACGACGGCGCGCGCCGCCTGGGCGAAGTGGCGCTCGTTCCCCATTCGTCTCCCATCGCGCAAAGCGGCCTGGTCTTCTTCCACACGCTCTACGACGAAAATGCCGCGTCGCACATCGCGCTCGGCCAATCGTATTCATCGTGCCTCATCAACGGCGACAAGCTTTCGCCCGAAGAACTCGCGGCCAAGGGCGCGAACACGAGTCTCATTCACGTCGACTGGATGATCGGCTCAGCCGATCTCGACATTGACGGCATCACCGCATCGGGGGTCGCCGAACCGCTGATGCGCAAGGGCGAGTGGGCGTAGAGAGACCCACACAGTCATGGAGCCAGTCACTCATTTTCTTACCGGCGCATGTTTGGGCCGCGCCGGCCTCAACCGCAAGACGGCCTACGCCACGCTCGTGGCCGTGCTGGCAGCCGAAGCCCCAGACCTCGATATGCTCTGGGGGCTCCGCGGTCCGGTCGACGAGCTCAAGCACCATCGCGGCATCACGCACACTTTCTGGGCCGTGCCAGTGGTTGCGGGCGTCGTGGTCGGCGCAATCGCGCTGCTGCATCTCTGGCGTCAACGAAATAAACACGAGGTTGCCCCATCCTTTTCATCCGCGCCGGCGGACGAAAAGGGTGGGACCGCACAATCTCCGGACTCCCAAGTTCGGCCGCGCCAGCCCATCCACTGGGGCTGGCTCTATCTCATTGCCTGCATCGCCGCGCTCAGCCACATCCTGCTTGACTGGACCAATAACTACGGCGTGCGTCCGTTATTCCCGCTCAATCCTCACTGGTATGCCGGCAGCTTCATGTTCATCGTCGAGCCGATTCTCTATGGTCTGTTTTTCCTAGCGTTCGCAGTACCCTGGCTGCTCGGCCTTGCCGATCGCGAGATCGGCGCACGCCGCACGCAGTTCCGCGGCCAGGGCTGGGCTATCTTCGCTCTCGCCGGAATGTTGGTCCTGGGCTGCGTGCGCTGGGCTGAGCACGCACAGGCGCTTGCCATGCTCGGCAACACTAATGTTGCATCTGAGCCGGCGAGCCGCACTGCTGCCGAGCCGTACCCGGTGAATCCATTCCGCTGGCACGCGATCCTCGAGACGCCCGACTTCTACCAGACCGCCGAAATCAACACCTGGACGGACAACATCGATAGCGATTCTCACCGTGACGTGCTCTACAAGCCGGCCGACACTCCGGCTGTCGAAGCTGCCAAACACACGCCGCTCGGCCAGGTGTATCTCGACTGGGGAACGTGGGCCTTGGTCCGCGACATGGGACAGGGACCGGCGCCAGGCATAAACCCTCCGCAGTTCCTGCGCAAACACAACTGGACGACAGTCGAGTTCACCGATCTCCGTTTCGACTATGCGGCCCTCGGTATCCGTGGCGTATCAACGGGCTCGTCCGCCCGCTCGCCGCTCACCGGCTGGGTCTACCTCGTTGACGGCCTCGACACCGGGGCCCCCTACGACAGCTCCTCGGCCTTGGGGTGGGAGGAAGCCGGCGAAGCCATGAATGGCCGCGAGCAACGGTAGAAAGTTTGTTCCCATGCAAAATATTCTTCACGTCGTGGAACGCTTTGGGTTGACCGCGCCGCCCCTGGACCGCAGAATAGAAAGAGTCCCCTGATTCCTGGGATCGCCGTTTCAGGCCGAGACCCTTCGGCCCATTCCTATGAGGTGTTCATGGTTGCTTACCTGCTCCTGCTGGTTGCCGTATTGTCCCGCGTGATTCCGCACGCCGGTTGGTGGAACTTTACTGCTGTCACCGGCAGCCTTTTGTACTTCGGCGCGCGGCGGCCATGGCGCGAGATGCTTGTCCCTCTCGCCGCCCTGATGGCCACCGATTTCTTCCTCACCATCGCTGTCTATCACTACAGCTTTCGCTGGCAGGGCTATGTAACCACTTGGATTTGGTACGTGGCGGCCATGGCGCTCGGATCCATCCTGCTCCGCAAGCAGACCACCTTCGCTCGCGGCGTCGCGGCCACCCTGCTCGGGCCCACCGGCTTCTTCTTCGTTTCGAACTTCGGCGTCTGGGCCAGCGGCTTCAACGGCTATCCGCCCACACTCGCCGGGCTCGGAGCCTGCTATGTAGCCGGCTTGCCGTTCTATCGCAATGACCTCGTCTCGACCGCCATCGTTCTCGGCCTTGCTCTCGGTGTGCCCGCTTTGGTGCGCCGCATGAACCCGGCTCCCGCGCAAGAAGCACTGGCAGGTAAGTAGCGGGACAGTACGAGAAATTCGCTCGAAAAAAAGAACGGACGGTGCCCGCGGGATAACCCGTGTGCACGCCTCAATGTCTATCCTTCTTGAACCCGGCGCCAAATGCGCCGGTTCGATCGACGCAAGCTCGAACAGGGGCAAGTTCGAAGGGCGACCATGAAACCTCGTGGCTACCAAATGCCGCTGTACATCCTTCCGTTTGACCATCGCGGCTCGTTTGAAACCGGGATGTTTGGCTGGAAGGGCGCGCTCAACGCTGGCCAAACCGCGCAGATCGCCGCTGCCAAGCAAGTGATCTACGACGGTTTTCAGCAGGCCGTCGCCGGCGGGGTTCCCAAAGAGAAAGCCGGAATCCTTGTCGACGAGCAATTCGGCGCAGCCATCCTGCGCGACGCTGCGGCCAAAGGTTTCAATTTCGCGTGTCCTGCTGAAAAAAGCGGCCAGGAAGAATTCGACTTCGAATACGGTGAGCACTTCGCCGCGCACATCGAATCCATTCATCCCACGTTCTGCAAAGTGCTTGTCCGCTACAACCCCGAGGGCGATCCTGAGTTAAACCGCCGCCAAATCGCCCGCCTCAAGCGGCTTTCGGATTACTTGCAGAACGCGAATCGCAGCTTGTTCATGTTTGAGCTGCTCGTGCCGGCAGAAAAACCCCAGCTCGATAAGGTCAACAGCGATAAGAAGGCCTACGACCGCGAGATTCGCCCCGGGCTTATGATCAGGACCATCGAGGAATTGCAGAACGCCGGAATTGAGCCGGATGTCTGGAAGATTGAGGGCCTCGATCGCCGCGAAGACTGCGAGAAGGTCGTGGCGACCGCTAAAGCCGGCGGGCGAACCACGGTCGGCTGCATCATTCTCGGCCGCGGCGAAGACGACCAGAAGGTGCTCGAATGGCTCAGGACAGCGGCCAGTGTTCCGGGCTTCATTGGATTCGCGGTTGGCCGCACCGATTTCTGGCAGCCACTTGTCGACCTGCGCGACCAGAAGATCTCGCGCCAGGAATCTGTCGACGAAATGGCTCGCCGCTATCGTGAGTTCGTTGACGCCTTTGAAAGCGCTCGTGCCGCGGCCTCCGGCTCGTAGAGATCCGTGGAAGCGGCGGCCGCGTCACTCCTTTCCCGGCAAAGCCCCGAACGCGGCTCGATCCCCGATCACTTCAGTAACTTCCGACTCAATTCGTTGGATTGACAGTCCCGGCAGCGCCAGCCGACGCTGGGAGACGTGCGCTTCCCTTGCGCATCGGAGGTCGACAATGAAGATGCAATTTCCTTCGGGCAAAAGCGTTTCGATCACAGTGGTTCTGTGCGCGCTGGCCATCATTCCGATTGCGGCTCAGCAGAAGAACACCAGCACACAGAACGGTGGAACCAAGCCTGCGGCCAGCAGCGAAAAGCCCGAAGTTCGCACGGAGAAGTTCAAGGTCAAGCAGGAATTTGGCCCGCAGACCGCTGCTCGCCGTAACGAAAGTACGACCACCGCAACCCCGCCGAATCAGGGCAACAGCTCGGGCGCGGCCAGCTCAACCGTCCGCCAGGAGTTCGGCCCCGCCGTTCACGGCCCGCGCAAACAAGGCTTGAATGCAGTCGATCCCGGCGGTTCGGGCGGCAAGCCGCAGACATCGAGCGCGCAGAACACACAGGCAAGCGCTCCGAAATAAAGAAACGGTTCGAGGACGACGAAATCCCGGCTGTCTGGCGCCGTCTCAGTCCCTCATTTCCCCGCGGCAGCGCTCTACCCTTCCATCAGCTTTCCGCTGCGCTTCTTCTTGATCCACCACCACGCAAATCCGGCCACGGCCAGCGCGCCCACAACCAGAACCAGGGGCACCGCGTGCCGCGAAACGAGGTCCACCGCGCTCGGCCCCAGCTTCAGCACCAGCAGCGACAGCACAAGCCAGCGCAACATTCGGCCCACAAACACGGCCAGCAGAAAGTTCGGCACACGCATCTCAAAGACGCCCGATGCGAAGACGAACATCTTCCACGGCGCGGGTGGCGGCATCATTGACGGAATCATCACCGCCAGGAACTCCTGGCGCTGGAAGCGGTCACGCAGTCTCTCGAATCTCGCGCGGTTGATCCGCTTCAGCAGGAATAGCTCGCCGCCTGCGCGCCCCAGCCCGTAAGGCAAAAGCCCCCCGAGCGCAGATCCCGCAGCCGCCATCAGGCAGTAAAGCCAGAAATGCGGTTTGTCGTTCCACACATAGATGGCCAGAATCGCGTCCATGGGGACGGGAATGCTGGACGAATCCAGCATGGCAACAGCGCCCACGCCCAGGATTCCCCATTTCAACAGCGCCGGTAGAAGCACCAGCTTCCATTCGGCCGCCACGCGCGCAAAAAACTGCTTCAAACCCTGTCCCTTTCTGGTCCATCCTGCGTCAATTCAACAAGAACCATTGTACGGGGCATGCTCAAGAGCAAATATTTCATTGGAATGAGAGAATAGATAGGAAGGACTCGAAAGGGAGCCAAGGATTCGTGTGCGCGTCCGAAAATGGTTTTTGAAACACGTCTTCAGTCGCTCCCAAACCTAGAATGCCCACGAGCCAAACTCCAACCGAAGAGACCGAGCCCAAGGGACCAGCCGACCCGGCCCAGGAAGCGGAACGCTCCGCCCCGGAGAAGACTGCCCCGGGCGGTTTCCTCGGCCTTCCCTTGAACCCGAAAGGTCCGCTCGAGACCAATGCGTCCGCACCCAGTGCTCTTCGCGGCTCACGGTGGGTAGATTACGACACCCACGAATTGCTGGAGATGATCGGCGAGCTCGAAGACGAGCGCCGCTGGTCGCGACTGCGCGAAGGCTTCTGGCTCGCGCTTCTCGCTCACATCCTTTTCTTCTCCGCCATCACCTGGATTCCAACCTACATCTTCAAGGTGCCCAAAGTCGTCGACCCCTTCGACGCGATCAATAAGCGCAAGGATCTTTCCTACCTTGATCTGCCGCCCGATGCTCTTCGCGAGACACAGCCGAAGGTGGCGCCCAAGCCGCTCAATCGTCCGCTCATCGACAAGAAAACGCTCGAAGACCTGAATCGCGAGGCCCCGCCCACGCCGCAACCGCCCGCTCCGACTCCCGAGCAGCCCAAGCCCGAGGCTTCGCAGCCGATTCCGCCCACCCCGCAGTCGCAATCGCAGGTTGAAGCGCCGCGTCCTTCGTCGGTTCCCGCCAGGCCCAACTTCGCCGTGGCCCCGCAGAATCCCGCCGACCAGTTGCGCCAGGACATGCAGAACGCCATGCACAACCACGGCCAGCCCGGTTATGACGCGCCTTCAGGCGGCCTCTCGATGCACCCCGGCGCTGGTACCGGCGGCGTCCAAGTCCTTTCTGACACGCAGGGCGTCGACTTCAGCAACTGGCTTCAGCGCTGGCACTACATCACGCAGCAGACGTGGGACCCGCTCATTCCGGATGAGGTGAACCCGCCAATCCTCAAGCAGGGCGTGGTCGCAATTCAGTTCAAGGTTCTGCCCAACGGACAGGTCACCGATATGCAGCTGGTTGGGCGCTCCGGCGACACCGGACTGGACCGCGCGGCCTGGGGCGCAATCTCTGGCTCCAGCTATCCCAATCTGCCTCGCGAGTTCCACGGCCCCTACCTTGAGCTCCGCGCGTATTTCCTTTACAACACTGAGCCACGGTAGCCGCGCGTTTCGGCGGTCAAAAATGCGCGGCAGAGTTCCTACCAGCTTCCCTTCAATCATTCTTGATCGAAAGCCCCAAACGCGCGCTCCACACTCCGTCCTCCGTAGAGAATGCGAAGTATCGCGACGGTATCTGAACTGACTCGGAACGCAATCAATGCCCGCCGCTCGAAACCCATCACTCGCAGGCCCGGCCGAAGATCCTCGCGCAGTGTTCCTCGGTTTGGCAGCGTCTGCAAGCTCAAGCACACCTTCTCGATGCGCCCGATGTAAGTCATTGCGCGTTGCGGACCATCTTGTTCTGCAATGTAATCGAAAAGCTCATGGAGATCGTCTCGGGCTTCAGGGGCAAAGACGATCTTGAACTTCACGACTTCCGAGGCTTTCCAGCCCGATGCCGGGCACGGATTGAAGCGAACACCTCTTCCGCGGGAATCGCTCTCTTCGGATCGGCCTCAAGGGCATCGTATGCGGCCACTACTTCAGTGCGCAACCAGCGTTCCACCGCGGCGTCCCGTTCTTCAAGCGCGCGTAGGCCGGCGCGGACGACCTCGCTGGCCGACGCGTAGGTTCCAGACTTTACAAGCCTGTCGATGTAGCGGTCCTGCTCCTTCGGCAGGCTGAATGTGCGCTTTTCACAAGGGGAAGCCGGCATACGATTGCCTCCTTGAATCAACTCTAGCATAAGTATGAACCATTCATACTGGGGAGTTCCCCATTCCCTGCGTGCCTCGCGCTTCACGCCGCTCACTCCGCCTGCGGCAATTCTTCGCCCGGCCCGTCGTCCGGTACCGCGCCACCCGCGCCCGGATCGTACGGCCTGTGCTTGGGATCGAGGTAGATTCCATCCTGCTCCAGCAGGGCCTCGTAGATCGACGTGTGCCGCCAATGCCGCGCCAGCGCAAACGCGCTCATGTTGGCGATCATCAAGGGCAGCACCAGCCCATATCCGCTCGTCATCTCAAAGATGATGAGGATCGACGTCATTGGAGCGCGCACAACCCCCGCAAATACCGCGCCCATGCCCACTACGGCAAAGGCTCCGATCGAGTCCGCCGGATGATGGAAGACCGTCACATCCAGATAGCCCACCGCGCCGCCGAGCATTCCGCCCATAAAGAGCGCCGGAGCAAAAATGCCGCCCGCCCCTCCACTCGAATACGAGGTCACCGTTGCCGCCAGCTTCAGAATGCACAAAGCCACCATGGCTGTCACCGGCAAATTGCCAAGCAGCGCCTGAGTCAATGTGCTGTATGGACTTCCCGCGATGCCGTTTACGTGAAGAAACTGGATGGCCACCACGGCCAGTGCGCCCGTAGCCGCCGCGCCGATGGCTGGCTGAATCCACTTTGGAACTCGCGTGAGCCTTTTGAACCATGCGCGCAGCCAAAGCAGCGAATCGGTGAACGCCACCGACACAATCGCGGCAAGCAACCCGAGCAGCGCATACCAAACCAGCGACGATGCCTTGGTCAGGGTGTAGGTCTGCAGCCGCGGCACATGGAATATTGGATTCGAGCCCAGAATGCCATGCTCCACCACGGCCGCCAGCGCCGCCGCCACAATCACCCCCGAGAGCATGGTCTGGTCAAGCGAGCCGATCAACTCTTCAAGCGTGAAAGTCACCGCCGCAATCGGCGCATTGAACGCCGCCGCGATCCCCGCCGCCATGCCAACCGACGTCATGCGCCTGCTGTTTACCGGGCTGAGCCGTGCTATGCGCGAAAGAAAGTTGCTCACACCGGCGCAAATCTGCACCGTCGGTCCTTCCAGGCCCAGGCTCGCTCCGCTGCCCAACTGCAGCGCGCACAAAACAAACTTGCCCAGTGTTTCCTTCAGCGTGATTTCGCCAAAACGAAATGTGAAAGCCGTCTTGACCTGTGGAATCCCGCTGCCCGCCGCCGCCGGAACCCAATAAGTGAGCCCGACGCCGGCAATCAACCCTCCCAGCGCGGGCGTCAGAATCGTCCACCAGATCCACGTGTGGCCCGGAGCCGCTGTGGCTCGATCGATGAAGTTTGCGTACAACCAGAAGCACGCGAAGTGAAAGGCTACAGCCGCCAACCCGCACAGTCCGCCGGCCACGATGGTGATGGCCAGTAGCCGCTGCCGCTCGTTGGGCAGCCGGCCCCGGAGCCACGCAGAAAAACGCGCAAAGACCCCCTCAATGCCGGCCCAGGTTTTCAATGCAGGGGATACCTCATCGGGGAGAACATCGCTTTTCCAGTATAGGAGCAGGCTGAACCGCAGGGATTCGCGATCCACAACTCCGCTGCAGCACCGCTGCTACGGTCTCCGTTGAGACTGCTACATCGCCTCGCGACGGCGCTTGCATTAATGTAATCTATGGATTACGCTGACAGTCAGCGGTCAGAATCGACTAGGTAGAGTGCAAGTACGTCGCACCGAAGAATTCGCGGTCTGGTTGAGCGGCCTCAGGGACAAACAAGGTCGCGCAATGATTTTTGACCGAATTTAACGGCTGGAGCAAGGAAACCCCGGCAAGACGAGAAGCGTTGGCGCTGGCGTGGTCGAAATGAAGATTGATTTTGGCCCAGGGTACAGGGTTTATTACATTCAGCGCGGACAGTTGCTGATCGTCTTGCTGTGCGGCGGCGACAAAAGCACGCAAGTGAATGACATCAAGCGAGCGAAGGCCCTGGCGGCCCAATGGGCCGAAACGGAACAATGAGGAATACAGTCGTCGTTTAGTTAGGCGGGTTCGCCCGCAGACACTCGAAAGAGGTGAATTAGCCATGCAACGCACTCCCCGGCAAATCCAGCAGGCGCTCAAAACCAAACCGTATGATGTAGCCGAATTCCTCACCGATCCCGAGACCATCGCGGCCTACCTGACAGTCGCGCTCGAGAGCGACGATCCGCGTTATATCGCCAAGGCACTTGGCGACGTAGCGCGGGCGCGAGGCGGAATGGCCCAGCTTGCACGCGAGACCGGCGTCACTCGCGAATCGTTGTATCGCGCCCTGAGCGAAACCGGCAACCCGGAGTTGGGCACAACGCTAAAGGTAATGCGCGCCCTGGGCGTCCGCCTTACCGCCTCGATCACGGCCTGACATTCGCGCCAACGCTATCGGCGTACATCCTCTTCCCTGCGCCCCGCATTCGCGTTAGAATTTCTTTGTACCCATGTGCCGCCGTCTCAACATTGCCGGCTCGCCTCTCCTCAGGCGCTTTCGCCATGGTCGTCCTGACCGTGGACGCTGACCCCTCGCGCTGAGTAATCTATTTCCGTCGAGAGTTTGGTCCGTGTGGGCCGTGCCCCGTTCAAAGATGCCCGCCCGATCCTTGAGATTAGGAATTCGCGAACGCCGTTGACGCAGAAAGCGCCGCTCGCACTGAACCCATCCGCTTACCCAGCGGATAGAAAGGTCCCTCACCGATGAACAGCTTCCAAAGCCGCGCCGTGCTCACCTCCGGCAGCCGCTCCTACACCATCTATCGCCTCCCCGCTCTCACTGCGCGCGGATTCAATCTTGCGCGTCTTCCCTTCAGCCTCAAAATCCTGCTTGAAAATCTGCTGCGCCGCGAAGACGGCATCAACGTCTCCGCCGCCGACATTGAATTCCTCGCGCGCTGGGATGCGAAGGCCGAGCCCAGCCGCGAAATCGCCTACATGCCTGCGCGCGTCCTCATGCAGGACTTCACCGGCGTTCCCGCGGTCGTCGACCTCGCCGCCATGCGTGACGCCATCAAAACCCTGGGCGGAGATCCTGAACGCGTGAATCCGCTCGCGCCTGCCGAGCTCGTCATCGACCACTCGGTCCAGGTGGACGAGTACGGAACGCCCGCAGCCTACGAGGCGAACTCGCTCCTCGAATTCCAGCGCAACCGCGAGCGCTACGCCTTTCTCAAGTGGGGCCAGTCCGCGTTTCGTAACTTCTCCGCCGTCCCGCCCGGCATGGGCATCTGCCACCAGGTGAATCTCGAGTATCTGGCCCGGGTAGTCTTCACGACGGAGATCGACGGCCAGCTCACCGCGTATCCCGACACGCTCGTCGGCACCGACTCGCATACCACGATGATTAATGGCCTCGGCGTTCTCGGATGGGGCGTGGGCGGCATTGAGGCTGAAGCCGCCATGCTCGGCCAGCCAGTGTCGATGCTCATTCCGCAGGTTGTCGGCTACAAACTCACCGGAAAACTGCGCGAGGGCGCAACCGCCACCGATCTTGTTCTCACCGTCACGCAGGCGCTGCGCAAACTCGGCGTCGTCGGCAAATTTGTTGAATTCTACGGCCCAGGAATCGCGGAGCTTCCGCTTGCCGACCGCGCCACCATTGGCAACATGGCGCCCGAGTACGGCGCAACCTGCGGCATCTTCCCCGTTGACGCGGAAACACTCCGCTACCTGCGACTCACCGGCCGGAGCGAGGAACAAATCAAGCTGGTCGAGGCCTACTACAAAGAGCAGGGCCTCTTCCATACCACCGGCGCGCCCGAGGCCGAGTATTCGCAGACTCTCGAGCTCGATCTTGCCACCGTCGAGCCCAGCGTCGCTGGACCCAAACGTCCCCAAGACCGCGTGCTTCTCAAGGACGCCGCCGCCAGCTTCGCCGAGCAACTGCCGTCGCTCCTCGCCCCCACCGCCAAACCACTCGGTTCGCGCACAGCTGCCGCATGGCAGCGGAACACCATCACCGACATTGCCATCGCCGCTGAAGAAAACGAGGGTTCCACAACATCGTCCACGCCCGCAGGATCTCCGCTCCACGTTACGACAACGGTCAAAGAACGCTTCAATGTCGATCCCGACCAGTATCTCGATCACGGCTCGGTCGTCATCGCAGCCATCACCAGTTGCACCAACACGTCGAATCCGTCCGTGATGATCGCCGCCGGCTTGCTCGCGAAGAAAGCCGTTGAAAAGGGCCTCACTGTTCCGCCGTGGGTCAAGACTTCGCTGGCGCCGGGCTCGCGCGTCGTCACCGACTACTACCAAAAAGCCGGACTGCTTCCCTATCTCAATAAGCTGCGCTTCAACGTCGTCGGCTACGGCTGCACCACCTGCATCGGCAACTCTGGCCCGCTGCCTTCCGACGTTTCGAAATCGATTGAGGAGCACGGCCTCGTCGCCGTCAGCGTGCTCAGCGGTAATCGCAACTTCGAGGGCCGCGTCAACGTCGACGTCCGCGCAAATTACTTGATGTCTCCGCCGCTGGTCGTGGCCTACGCGCTCGCCGGCCGCATCGGCCATAACTTCGACGCCGACCCGCTCGGCGCCGACCAAGCCGGCAAGCCGGTTTACCTCAAGGACATCTGGCCCACGCAAGCCGAGGTCTCCGCAGCCATCGAACGCGCCGTTTCCAGCGAAGGCTTCCGCAAGGAGTACGCCACCGTCACCGATGGCGACGCCAGTTGGCAGGGCCTCAGCTTCCCCACCGGCGACGTTTATCAGTGGGAGCGCGACTCAACCTACATTCGTCAGGCGCCGTATTTCGACGGCATGACCATGACCCCCGCGCCCGTCACCGACATCGCCGGCGCGCGCGTTCTCGCCGTCCTGGGCGACTCGGTGACAACAGACCACATCTCGCCCGCTGGCTCCATCAAGCTCAATGGCCCCGCCGGAAAATATCTCACCGAGCACGGAGTGAAGCCCGCGGACTTCAACTCCTACGGCTCACGCCGTGGCAATCATGAAGTTATGGTGCGCGGAACGTTTGCCAACGTGCGCCTTCGCAACAAGCTCGCGCCCGGCACCGAGGGCGGCGTTACGCGCCTGCTCCCGGAAGGCGAGCCAATGTCCATCTTCGACGCCAGCGTCGAGTACGCCGAGCGCGGCACGCCATTGATCATTCTGGCGGGAAAAGAGTACGGCTCCGGCTCTTCGCGCGACTGGGCCGCCAAGGGACCCAAACTCCTCGGCGTCCGCGCGGTCATTGCTGAAAGCTTCGAGCGCATTCACCGGTCAAACCTCGTCGGCATGGGCATTTTGCCGCTCCAATTTGAAGCGGGCCAAAACGCCGAATCGCTCGGCCTCACCGGCGAAGAAGTCTACGACTTCCCGGGCCTCACCAAGCTCCTCAAAGAGCGCCTCGCCAGTGGCCGCAACCTCGCCGTGGCCGCAACCTCATCCAAAGGCAGAAAAACATTCAATGCAATCGTCCGCATCGACACGCCGCAGGAGATTGAGTATTACGAGCACGGCGGCATCCTGCAATACGTCCTGCGGCAGTTGGCGGCAAGGTAGTGCTTGTCCTGGTCGTAGTATCCTGAGACCACCTAATCGGAGGGTTTTTCAGGATTGTTCGTGGAGAGGCCGCAATGAAGAAGCTTACTCAAGCAATTGCGATTGTGCTGTTCACAGGAGTGGCTGCATGCGGCCAGCGCACGAATCCGCTTATCGGAACGTGGAAGGCAGTCCCGTCGCCCGGGGCGACCACGGTTGGATACTGCGCATCGCCCATTGTGTTTACCGCTACGACGCAGACGTTGACATGGCCCGGCCAGCAGCCATGGCCCCCCGAGAAGGTGAATTATGTCGCGGCGCAGACGTCTACTTATCCGACGACTGTGTATGTCACCGGCAACACGTCGGCAAACCATCAGACGTATGAGTTTTCGAGCAAAGACAGCATGGTGCTCGATGACGCGGGTCTATGTCACTATCAACGGCAATAAGAGCAATTCAGCCGTTTACTTGACACCACCTGGGATGACCGCTGGTGCTTTAACTTAATCGGAGGGATCGGCGGTTGCTTCCCGAGTCGCCTGCGCCGCCCTCACCGCGTAGCCCGTCTGCGCCGGATTAACACAAAAGCGGTATCGCAATTTTCCGAATCGTTGCTAAGCTCTTCGAATACGTGGGCCGGGGCGAAGGATCAATTGCGGCATTGCTAACCTCATACTGATCCCAACCCCGGACACCCGGACAGCCTGCGGCACAATCCTCGCCGCGAATTCACTCACAATCCAGCGGGGTTCCGAGATCTTGATCCTGAGATATCGGAAAGCGTGTTGGCCTTCTCTGGGTTCGCCTAGCGAATCCGAGGAATGGACAGCTCTCTCGAGCCACCTGCTTCATCGAGCGCCATCAGCCACGCGCGTATGCTCTCGCGAACGGCCTCGACTTCAATGCCCCCGTAAGAAGCAGGAAACGCATCGAGCTTGCGCAACGCTCCACGCAAAAGCGAAGCCGCACCTCGGAGATTCTTCCGATCTAAATGGTGGAACGCCGCCGTCATCTGAATCAGCGCCTGCAGAAAAGTCTTCTCCGGCTCCTCGCACTTCAGCCAGACGCTCTCCCAATGTTCGTGGGCCTCAAAGTACTTGCCGGTCCTGTAGCATTCAAGCCCCACCGCCAGCGCGCCCGAACTCCAATCCAGCGACATCGGCACCTCCGCGCAGGTCTGTGAACTAAGAACCGTGAACTGAGAACTAGTCCTTATCCAGCACTTCGTCCAGCAGCATGCGCAGGCTGTTGGCGCGGGCGTGACCCAGTTGCAAATCGGCCGAAGTCGCCTGCGAAACCTCATCGGCAAGATTCAGCGCGGCCAGAACGGCCACGCGCAATGAATCGGCCGTGCGCCCATGTGCGGCCACTGCGCGCATCTTTGCGTCAACCACCGCCGCCAGCTCACGAATGTGAACAGGATCCTGCCCTGAAAGATGGTAGAGCTGGTCGTAAATCTCCACCGTCACGTATTCGTTCGGATTCTTCCGCGCCGGATTACTTTGAGCGGGGTTATTTTGGTTTTGCTCGGCCATTCAGTGCCTCACAGTTCCAGCGCATCAAGCTGCGCGAGCAGTCTCTCTACGCGCTGTCTTACCTGGTCGCGCTCGGCGCGCAGCGCACTGATCTCGCTTTCCAGGCGCTCCACCAAGGGCGATTGCGCCTGCAACTGCGTCTCGGCATGTGCCGCGCGAGCTCCAGCTTCCGTCGCGTGCGCTTCCAGTTCAGCGAGCCGAGCCTCCACTGCCGCGCGTGCCTGCCGCTCCCGCTTTACCACATCAACGGCGCGCCGCACCCGTTCTTCGAGCGCCGAAAAATCATCCGCGCTTACTGCCAGCGCGACGGGCTCCTCGTGTCCCAACTGTTGATGTTCCTCGTTCTGTGTCTCCACAGCCGCCTCCGACTCCGAAATCAATCCGCTCTCCGATGGACCCATTTCCGTTCGAGTATACAGCGGTGACAGAGCGGCTGGCGCTCTTGACGGCCTGCGCTTAAATCCGCTTTTGTGCGCTCAAACCCGCAGCCGCGCACCCGCTTTGTTCACGGCTTCAACCACGCGCGCTTGAAAGTCCTTGAGCTCCTCTTCGCGCAGCGTGCGATCCTGCGCCTGGAAGGTCGCGCCCAACAGCAGCGCGTATTCTCCCTTGCCCAACTTGGCATCGCGGAACACTTCGCGCACGCGCCACTCCACCAACTCAGGAATCTTCAGTTCCGCCATCGCGCGGTCAACAGCCTCCCAGGCGATACTCTCATCCAGAAACAGAGAAAAGTCGCGCCGCACCGGCTGATAGCGCGAGATCTCGCGCGCCACCGGCCTGCGCAGCGGCAGCCTGTAGAGCCGGTCGAGATAGACTTCCCCGATCAGTACCGCATCCTTAATCTTCCGCGCCGCCGCCTCGCGCGGATGCAGTTGCCCGCACCAGCCCACTGTCACTCCGTCCGCGACCACGCGCGCTGCGCGATACGGATGCAGCCACTCAGGCGTGATTCCCGCATCGGCCGAAAAATTGTCGAAGTACATCGCGCGCATCTCGAACCGTTCGAGCAGCTGCTCCACCACGCCTTTCACGTCGTGAAATTCGAACGACCGCGAAGCGTGCAACGCGCTCTCCACAGGCAAACTGCCAACGGCTCCAAACGCCAGCGCAGGCCGCTCCTCAACCTTGTCCACCACTCCCTTGTCCATCGCCCCGTTGAACACCGTGCCCAGCTCGAACAGACGCACATCGCTCACATCGCGGTTCAGGTTTCCGGCAATCATCGTCAACATTCCGGGCACCAGCGACGGCCGGAGCACGCCCGCCTCTTCACTCAGTGGATTGCCCAGCGGAACCACCTGCCCCGGCTGCGCTGCGGTTATCGCCCCTTCAGCCGCCGAGCAGAATGAGCTCCCGATCGCCTCATGGAATCCAGCGGACAGCAAGGTTCCGCGCACCGCCGCTTCCTTCTCCGCCCACGGCAACGCGCGCACGCCCCCACCAAACGCCGGCAGAGTATTGGCGAACCCGTTGTATCCGTAAACCCGCGCAACCTCTTCGATCAGGTCGATCTCGCGCTCCAGATCGAGCCGCCAACTCGGCAGCGTAACGCTCCACGAAACTTCTCCAGAGCTAGGCCGCTGCGAGGAGACCAGCCCGCACCCGAGAGCCGTCAGCACGCTTTCAACCGTCGCCGCGGTAATTCCTTTTTCGGCTTCGGTCGCGCCCAGAATCCTCCACACTTCGCCAAGAGCGATCTGAATGGGTCTGCGCCGCGCCGTGCGCTCTTCCTGAGCCGCCACGCGCACATCCACCAGCTCGCCCTCGATCCATCCGCCATTCGCCAGCAAAATCGCGCTTACCAGCGCCGACGCCACCGGCCCAGCGTTGAAGTCTGCACCGCGCTCGAACCTGTGGCTCGCGTCGGTGTGCAATCCATGCCGCCGCGCCGTTTGACGAACTGCAACTGGATCGAACCATGCCGCCTCGACCAGAACGTTCTTCGTCTCTGGCGTAATCATCGTGTCCCAGCCGCCCATCACGCCGGCCAGGCCTACCGCCTTTTTGTGATCGGCCACGACGAGATCTTCTTCGAAGAGCACACGATCGACGCCGTCCAGCGTCTTCAGCCTCTCGCCCTTGCGCGCCCGCCGTACAACGATTCCTCCTTCGACCTTTTCCAGATCGAAGGCGTGCGTCGGCTGCCCCATCGCCAGCCACGCAAAGTTCGTCGCATCCACGGCATTCGAAATCATCTTCTGCTCGAGTAGCGCAAAGTACGTCGCCACCTCCGCGCCCGCGAACCAGTCACGCGACTCGCCGATGGTCACCTCGCGAAGCACGCGCGCAGTGAATCGCCCGCACGCGTCTTCGGCTTCGATCTTCACAGAAAACGGAGTCTTCGCCGGCCGCGCCGCAGGCAACGCGAAATCGAAAGTCGCCAGCTTCAACCCGTAGATCGCCGCAGCCTCGCGAGCGATGCCGTAGTGATTCATCGCGTCCACGCGATTGGTCGTGATGTCCATCTCGTAGAGCGAGCCGTTGCTCTCGCCGAGCGGATAAATCCCCTCCACCGCGATCCCGCGCAGAGTCAGGTCCTCGGCCAGTTGCGCGTCATCAGCGCTTAGACCAGGTAGATATGCCCGCAACCACTTTGTGAGTATCTTCATGAAGTCTCGTTCTTCAAACCAACTCCGCTAACTCCGCGAGCTCCGCTAGCTCCGCTTTCAAACAAACTGCCCCAGGAACCGCATATCTCCTGCGAAAAACTGCCCGATCTCGCTGATGCCGTACTTCATCATCGCGATCCGCTCCACGCCCATGCCGAACGCGAATCCTGAAATCTGCTTCGCGTCATAAGCCGGCTGCTTCTCCGCTGCGAACGCGAACACCGCCGGGTCCACCATGCCGCAGCCCAGCAGCTCGATCCAGCCCGACTGCTTGCACTTGCGGCAGCCTTTGCCACCGCAAAAAATGCAACTGATCTGCACGTCGGCGCTCGGCTCCGTGAACGGAAAGAACGAAGGAAAGAACCGCGTCTTCACTGCCGATCCAAACAGCGCCTTCATCGCGTGGTCCAGCGTGCCTTTCAGGTCGCTGAACGTGATATTCGAATCCACGCACAGCCCTTCGACCTGATGAAAGATCGGCGAGTGCGTCGCGTCGGCTGCGTCGTTGCGGTGCACCTTGCCGGGAATCACGATGCGCGCCGGCGGCGGCTGCAGCTCCATGGTTCGCATCTGCACCGGCGAGGTGTGCGTGCGCAACAGCAGACGGTCGCGCACCGGCCTGCGCTCCTGCCCCGCCACCACCAGCGTGTCCTGCGTGTCGCGCGCCGGGTGGCCCTGCGGAAAATTCATGCTCTCGAAGTTGTAGTAGTCGGTCTCGACCTCAGGCCCCACGCCCACCGAATAACCCAGCGCCGCGAACACCTGGACAATCTCATTCATCGTGCGCGTAATCGGATGCTCTGCTCCGGTTAGCCGCCGCGTTCCCGGCAGCGTAATGTCGATGGCCTCGGCCTTCAGAGCCGCATCACTCGGCCCGCCGCCCAGCGCCGCGTCCAGCAGGCCCTCCACTACTTCCTTCAGCGCGTTGAAGCGCACGCCGAGCGCCTTCTTCGCGACTGCAGGAGCGGATTTGAGCCACCGGCCAGAAACCTCGTTCAGCCGTCCCTGCTTGCGCCCCAGCCACTCCAGGCGAAACGCTTCCACAGCCGCCTCGCCGTCAAGCCCGGCCGCCGCTTCGCGCGCCTGGCGCTCAAGCGCAGCAAACGCCTTGTCCAGCGCCGCATCGTCAAACGCTGTCAGATTCGGTATTGCTTCGTTCGTCATGTGCAAAGAGAAGAATAAAGCATTGCATGCAGCAGATGCGCGCAGAAGCGCGCTTGAGGACTCGGGATTGTCAAATCGCCGCGTGGGGCAGCCGCGCGCGCATTCGCGCCCGCCCTGGAGTATTGACTCAGCTAGATCAGCGCGACGATGCGCGCATCAGTACACGCCATCATCGCCCCACACGCACCGCGGCCCGGAGTCCTTTCGAACCCCGGGCCGCTTTTCCGCCAGTCATATTTCGTTGTTACGCAACCTTGGCCTTGGCCGGCCGCGGTGCCTTGGGCTTTGCCGTCTTGGCAATCGGTGGCTTCGCCGCCTTGGCCTGTTCCACAAGCTTGGTGAACCCGGCCGCATCATGCACGGCAATGTCGGCCAGAATCTTGCGGTCCAGCTCCACACCGGCCTTCTTCAGCCCGCTGATGAACTGCGAATAGCTCGTCCCGTTCAGCTTGCAGGCCGCTGCAATGCGGACGATCCAGAGTGACCTGTATTGGCGCTTCTTCAGCCGCCGGCCGATGTAGGCAAACTTCAGGCCGCGCTCCACTGCTTCCTGGGCTGCCTGGTAGAGTTTTGATTTCGTCAGGAAATAGCCGCTCGCTCGCTTCAGAATCTTCTTGCGGCGGTCGTTCCGCTTTGTGCCACGTTTTACGCGGGGCATGTGTTTCTCCTTTTTTGGATCCCGCTCGTACTTGTCCGCTAGTTGCGGAAAGTCGGGGCACCCTGTTCAAGCACGCCGGGCTAAAAGCTAAGGGCTAATAGCTAACGGCTGCATTTACGCGGCTGGAGGCAGGAGGCCGGCGCATTGGATTGCGGCGGCTGTCAACCTCTTCACTCGCTCTCGTTAAGCCTGATCTCTCGCCGACTCGGAACAATTTCCAGAAACGGCGGGGGCCAATGCATCGGCCCGATTGCATCCGCACGCCCCTCATCCAAAGGGCTGCTCCATGCAATGGTCAGGCGTAGGGAATCATGCGCGCGACTTTCAAGTAGTCGCCGTCAGAAACCAGCACAGTCTTTCCCAGCTTGCGCTTGGTCTTTTGCTTCTTTGACGTCAGGATGTGCCGCGTCTTCGTCTGGCCCCGCTTGATTTTTCCGGTTCCAGTCTTGCTGAAGCGCTTGGCCGCGCCTGAATGGGTCTTCAACTTTGGCATTTTCTTTTTTCCTGGTTTTGGAGGAGCGTTTTGCTCCAACAACAAGGCCTCAGACAGGGATTTCCCCGCTCTTCAGGCCTCAATCAGTATACCGTAAGCGCGAATTTGACGCGAGGACGCGGTTTTCCAGGTAGTGTGCTGATTGGAACGATTCCTTGCCGGGCATGAAGGCCGGAAGCAAGCTCGTTGCCCCATTCAACCGGTCAAAGGCTATACGCCAGCGGATGCTTGGGCTCGTAAAGCATCATGTCGTCCGCGCCAGGCACCGCCATCATGATCACCAGTCCGTACCCGTGATCCTGAACTTCGCCGTGAAACTCCGCTCCTTTGCCCTTCAGCTCAGCGACCGTCTTTGAGATGTCGTCGCACATCAGGGAGATCAAATGGTGCCGCGGCGATTCGTACGTCTTGCCCTCGTACACGCTGTGGGTCGGGTGCACGCCCATCTCGCTCGGCCCGGTCTTGAAGATCAGCCAACCCTCACCTCCGCCCGCCTCGTCCTCAACATTGGGCCAGCCGAGGACGTCGCGAAGGAATGCGCGGGTTGCCGGGGCATCGTCGGAATAAATCAGAGCGTGAATGCTGGTGATCATCAGACTGAACTCCTGAAATCGCCTTGCGTCCCTAATCCCAGTTCCCTAGTCCCTCAGTCCCAAGTCCCTTGTACTCTCGTTCCCTTGGTCCCTGCCTTCTCCTACTCCGCCGGATCTTCCGCTGTGAACTCCGAGCAGCACGGCTTCTCTGTCGCATGGAAGTTCATCACCTCCACGCGCGTCCCATCAGGGTCGTACATATTGAACTGGTACTTGCCATCGGCGCCGATCTTTGGCGCCTGGTCGTGCCGACCCATCAGCCGGTCCGCGCTCACCAGCACCTTATACGAGTCCGGAACCGAAGCCACTCCAATCGAGAAGTGGTCCAGCACGCCCAGCGTCTGCTGCGACATGGTCGCCGGAATCCCCGTGCCCGGCCCCGACCCAAGCATGTACTCGACCCAGTCGTGCGCGTCAGGAACCTGCTGGCTCACCCACTCCGTTTTGCCATCGCGCCCGCCCCACCAGTACGGCTTAAAGCCCAGCAGGTCGCGATAGAACTTGTCCTCAGCCGCGCGGTCGTGCACCATGATCCCCACATGGATGATGTGGTGCCCAATCGCATTCGGCGCGTCCACAGCCTTGGAGTTCGCCGGCGGCTGCACAAATTGAATGGTATTGCCCTCAGGATCGAGCACGCTGAACCACCGGCTGCCGTCCTTGCCGCGCTCCACCTTCGCCGGCGTCTTCCATCCCTTGGCAGCCAAGTACTTGCGCATCCCCTCGGCGTTCTCCGTATTCAACGCCGCGTGGTCCAGCCGGTTGATGCCCGTGCCCGCAGGCAGCAGCATCACTTCAACAAACTGCGTCGGGCTCAGCATGTAGCGCACGCCCTGCGGATTCTCAGGATCTGTCTCCTTCACCGCGCCCACACTTACCGTATAAAAGTGGTCGGTCGCCGCCGCGTCTGACGTGTACACAGCCAGGTGCGAGATGCCAGTGATCTTTGGCCGGGCCGGCCCGTTCTGCGCGGCAGCGTTGGCGGCGACAGCGGCCACCAATGTGCCCAAAACGAGCGCAATTAGCAAGAATCGTTTTTGCATTGTAATTCCCTCACAATTTCTAGAGCCTGATAACCATAAATCGCTTGAGTGACCACGCGCAATCCTCACAGATAAATGGGGGTGCCCCGGGTATCGCTTTTGAGACCCGGGAAAGCACGAACCCCAATCCATCCTGGGTCATCGGGCAGAAATCTTCTGAAAAAGGTGGGCCGTGAGCCGCAGAGCACAGTAGCCGACCCCCGAGTCCCTTTACTATGGTGTCGAAGACAGATTCCCCTCGCTCAACGAACACGGAGTTCTCAATGTCCGAAACCGAAATCGATGCGTTAGTGGCCTACGCTGATGACCTGCTGAAGGCGACTTCGGAGGGCAAGATTGAGTGGACCTCGATCAATCCCACGACATTCATGTGGAACAGGGCTACGCCGCCTCTGGCGCGACTCGAATTGCAGCGCGTGATTCAAATCGACCAGGTAATCAAAGTCGTGAACGGGGTGAATGTGCCCACCTCCGAGAGACACAATATACAGGTCTTGATCGTCCATGACCTGTCCCGGAACGGCATGACTGTGACCATCAACGGCGCGCAGGACCCTCGCATCAATGAGAAGCTCGGATCAATCTTCGATTTCATTTCCGGGGGAATCGAAGGCAGGAGACTCGATTTTCTCAAAAGTACCTTACCGCTATAAAGTCGATGCGCATAGCAGGTTCGAGGGGCATCGTGGCGCCTGCCACAGAGTGCTCAATCCCAGTCGCCCTCACGCGGCGTGGCACGCAATCCTGATTTCCGCCGCCCCCGTCCCTCAGATAAAGTCCTTCTTCCGCGACTGAATGAAGAAAGTTCCGCCAAGCAGGAGCGCGATCAACGCAATCTCGCTGGCCACCAAAGTCGTCGCTGTAGCGTTCCAGTAGATCGCCGTCCCCCACATCTGCCGGCGAATGCCCGGGATGTGAGCCACCAGATAACCCACCAAATTCAGCGCCACGTTGCCCGTAACCATGGCGGCGATCGCCCAGCTCTTCGATTCGCTCACCAGCGCCACCGCTAGCATCAGGCAGGTGCTCACCAGGATCTCCACCGCCATAATCACGGTGAAAGCTAAAAATCCATGGATCGGCGGCGCCACCACGATCAGCGCCAGGCTGCCGCCAACCACCGCTACCCAGAACGGAACAAAGATCAGCAGATTGCCCAGAATCTTCGATGTGGTGTACTCAACATAGGAGATCGGCAAGCTCATTACGAAAGCCAGCGTCTGCTTCTCCCGCTCTTCAATCGTATTTCCCATCACCGTCATGGCGCTCAACATCACCACAATCGTGACCACCAGGATGACCCCCAGCGTAAATCCAGCGCGGCCGCCGAAGGCAATCACGCCCAGCGACACTGCGCCGCCCAAAAACGCCAGCAGAATCGCCGTCCGCTGAAAATACCAGTCCTTCCAAATCAAACGTCTCACCATCGCGTAGTTCATGCCGTCAGCCGCTCCCTTCTGCTGTGTACGTTGGCAACAAAAATCTCTTCCAGGGTCATCGTGTCCACCGCCTGCACCGCGGCGCCCAGTTCATTACAAACCGAAACCATGGCCGGCTCAAACCTGTCGGTCGTCAGCACAGGCAGCCGCCCGCTTCCGCCCACCTCCACAACACCCGGCAGCCGCGGCACTTGAACGTCCGGCGGAAGCACCAGCCGCAGCCGCCGCCACCTATCCAGAAACGCCTCTTTGTTGTCGGAATCGATGATCCGTCCCCGATCGATGAACGTAATCTGATCGGAAATCTGTTCCACATCCAGCGTGTTGTGCGAAGAAAACAGAATCGTCCGCTCCTCATCAGCCAGCGCCGCCATCAGCTCGCCGAGCACTTCAACGCGCGCCACCGGATCAAGCCCCGTCGTCGGTTCGTCCAGGACCAGCAGCCGCGGACGCCGCGCCAGCGCCAGCAGCAGTGCCGCCTTCACTCTCTGCCCGTGCGAGAGCCCTTTGATCTTCTGCTCTGGCTTCAGGTCGAAGCGCCGAGCCAGCTCCTCCGCATACTTCTGGTCCCATCGCGGGTAGATCGGCCGCATAAACTCCATGTGCCATTTGAGAGTCGCCGGCCCATAGAGCCGCATATCCTCCGACACGAATCCGATCTCGAGCTTGGCCTGCGCCTGCTCCGCCGGCATCGTGTGCCCCAGCACCCGTACCGAGCCTTCATCCTGGTGGACCAATCCCATCAGGATCCGAATCGTCGTGGACTTCCCCGCTCCGTTCGCGCCGATAAAGCCCATGATGCTGCCCGTCGGCAGTTCCAGATGGATGTTCTCAAGAGAAAAATGCGTGTATCCCTTGCTCACACCATCGAATTGCACTGCAAGTTCGTTCATACAATCTCCTTCGTCGCCCCGGCCTCTTTCATCCGGCCCTCGTTCAACCTCTTTGCCGCTTCTTTCGTCCGCCGCGCAATCTCTTCGCTTGTCAGCCCGAGCAATTCGCCCAGCCGCGCCACTTTCTCCAGATGTTCTGAGAACTCCTCGTCATAGAGCCGCGGGCTAAGCTCGGGATTGGGAGCCACAATCGAGCCCTTCCCTTGCTGCGTCACGATCACGCCTTCGCGCTCCAGCTCAAGATAGGCGCGCTTGATCGTAATCACGCTCACGCGCAAGGCCACGGCAAGCTGGCGAATCGATGGAATCTCATCTCCCGGCGCCCACTCCCCCACAGCCACGCGCTGCTTCACCTGCTCCATGATCTGCAGGTACATCGGCCGGCTGTCGGATTGGGAGATGACGATGTCACTGTGCATATCGATATACTGAGTATACACAGTTGAAGCGCGCAGTCAAGCGCTATTTGGGCTGGACTCTCCCGCGGGGCGTGCGAACTGCACCCTCAGCACAATCAAGGGTTGCCCCATCCTTCCGCGTTTTCTGCGGAAGGGTGGGAACGCACAACCCTCAATCAACGGCCCGTCGCTGCCTCTTCATCGCGAGAGTGCAGTCCACTTCGTGTTAGGGTCAACCCATGAACATTGGTCGAGTCGTTCCAGACATCAAGTCCAGGCAGATGGATGAGAGCCGCGCGTTTTACGCTGACTTTCTGGGCTTCAACGTCGCAATGGACATGGGCTTCATCACGACGTTCGTATCGCCGAGCAATCCCACATCCCAGATCAATGTCTTGCACGATGACGGCACTTCAGCATTGCTGCCCAATGTCAGCATCGAGGTTGAGGATGTCGACAAGGTCTACGCCGATGCCACGCGCCGCGGCCTTCAAATCCCCTACCCGCTCACGGACGAGCCCTGGGGCGTTCGCCGCTTTTTTGTGGTCGATCCAAGCGGAACCGTTCTCAACATCATGAGCCACCTTCCGAAATGATTGGCGTGTAGCCCAGGTTTCGTTGATCCTCACTCACCGATTAATCGGAAGGAGCAGGGGCCTTCAGGCCCCTGACTGGGTCGACGTGAAGATCCGGGCTTCAGCCCGGGACCGCGACCACCACATCGTCATCCTGCGCGCACCGCTTCAGAAGTGTCGGCTGTTCGTCGCCGCGGCGACCGCGCGCCGGGGTGGTGACGGAGTGTAGATCACGAAGTAATTGCCGAGTGTGCGGCCATCCAGGAAATACTCGAAGTATGACTCTGAGGTGCCAGCGAGGAATCATCGCCGGTTAGGTGCTCTTAGCTGGAAGGGATTGCGTCGCGGTCTCGAATTCCTGGCTGATAGAAACGAAACCCGCTGATGCGGTCCCACTTGGGCCAGTGCATCAACGGGTTTCAGACTTCGCTAAAGTTTATCCAGTTTCACATGAATCGACGGGTTTCTAATTCACCAGCTTGCTGCTCGCCGATACGACTCTCAGGGAAGGCGCTCATTTTGGAGACTTTTGAATGACCTTCTCCAGGTGCTTTGCGCAGTCCTCGGCATTCTTCTCGAGCTGGTTTGTGCCCACGTCACTCGCTGCATAGGCAAAGAGGATCCGGGAAACGCGGGGATCGAAAAGTGCGATGCTGGCGGCCACATTTTCGTTGCCGACCACTGCATTTCTGTTGTGATCCATGGCAGTGGGCTCGTCTGAGCTGAAATCCTGACGCGCAACAGTGTTGGTGATGATGTACCGGGCTTTCGCTTTGTCGTCGACCACGATCAGAGGCACATGCTGTCTCGTGAAGGCGGCTTCCAAATAGTTTTCGTATCCCCCCATGGGATCGATGTAGACGGTGGAACCACCCTGGATTTTCTGGGTTTGAGACCAGCAAACTGCCGGAAGAGCCGTAAGCAGAAGCGCAAAAACGTTGCGCAGATTCATCAGGTTGCTTCCTTTCGAGTGAAGGAATCGAAGACGTCCCCGATTGCCGCACATTTGCTGAGATCTCGCATCTCGATTGTGACCCGAATGCGGCCCGGTGGAGATGGCACGGTTGCGCCCGGAGTCTACAACTTCCATGCGATTGATTCAGCGTCGGGTCGAAAAATGAGCTGAGGGCCGCCGGTGTGCGCGGCGACGCGTGCTAATGCAAATCTGGATCTTGTTTCAGGCACCGGGGTCGATCCGGGTGCGTTTCGCTCATAAAATCGACGAAAAACGACGAAATTTGTCGACGGCACTTATGCGTATGTAATTGATAAATAATTAGTTACAAGAGAAAAACGCCTCCAAAGTGGCCAAAATCACTCCTCCTCGTCTTTCGCCGAGTTTGTCTCGGGTTTTCCGCCGGATTTGGCGCCGGTCGCTTGAGGCTTGGGCCGGATGCTGAGGGCAGCAAGAGCGATTCTGGCGTTGGCAAGGTAGTGCGTTGCTTCGTTGTGACTGACGATGCCTGCCATGGACGCGTAGTTGATGCACGCGATGAAGCCGCAGATGTTTTGGAGGCCCGAGAGCGGTGGAATTGCGTTGAGGTAGGCTTTGTTGCCGGCCTTTTCGCACTCCCATGCGGTGGGATTTTTGCCCTCGGCCCGCTTGTTGTGAGCGTAGTTCAAGGAGCGCATGCAACTGGCGATGATCTTCCCTCCGGAGCCGTCTGCGGTGTCTTTTGTTTTGCCGGAGTTGGCTGGCGCGGTCGAGTTCTCAAGTGCGCTGGCGGAGGTGGTGGTGGAAATCGCTGTGCTTGCCATGAAGATTTTCCTTTCATCTTTAAGGCTAGCGATTTGCGCGAAATAATCGGCAAACTTGGGAAGATTTTTCGTTCAGGGCGTAAGGAGTAGACGAGGAAGGGGTTAGGGTGTTGTTGGAGTCTTTCAATTGGTCGGCGGACTCTTGACAGCGGAAATGAGGGGCGGAGTCTTGGGCTGTTCTTTGTAACGGTGGGATGCTGGGGAACGTCCCGTCTGTCCCCGTGTTCCCCGTGTTCCCCCGTGTTCCCCTGTTCCCCGTGTTCCTGTTGACAGGTTCAGTTTTGGTGGTGGGGCTGCCAAGTTGCTCCACCTTCTTCCCACTGATTGTCGGTGAGCTGCTCGACATGCGATCCGTCATACCGCATGACGAAGATGTCGCCATAGGGCTGTGGCGCGTTCGTAGCGAGCGCCTCGTCTTTAAACCCCATGCGGCTGCTTGAAAACGCAAGCCGATCTCCATCGGGCGACCATGACACATGAGCATCGTTGCCATGCGTGTGGGTGAGTTGGCTCAGATCTTTGCCATCGGGGCGAATTGTGAGCACCTCAAAATCGTCGGCTATCTTGCGAACGAAGGCAATCAAATCGCCGCGCGGGGACCAGGCAGGGAAGTTGTCGTACTCGTTGGTCAGCACGGAAACGGAGTGATCTGCCAGGCTCATGATCCGGAGGCCTTGGCCATCGGGGCCATTGGTCCGGTAGACGATGCGCTTGCCGTCCGGCGAGAAAGAGGCGAAGGCGTTATTGTTTGGGCCGGAGGTGATGAGATGGAATCCCGACCCATCACGATTGATCATGCCGACCTGCGCTCCGCCATTGATTGGATCGAGCGGCCTTTCTCCCCCGGCAGCGAAGTCGAGGAACGATGTGAAGCGGCCGACGCCAAAGATGATCTGTTTTCCATCAGGAGACCATTGAGGGCCCAATACCAATGAGTTTGGTTGGAAGATTGGGTGGGGAGGATTCCCATCCTCGACAAGAAACATGGACATGGTTTGGGCTGAAGTGGGCACGGTGACCGCGAAAGTCCGGCCTGTTGGGTCGTACGAGGGCAACATCGCGGTGGTGAAAAGCTCATAGTTCGGATTGCGGCTCCAGCGCTCCTCGGCCTGAAGACCACTTAGAGGCTTATATCTGCTGTAGACCACATGACTGCCGTCCGGAGACCACGAAGGAGAATACACATCAGAACCTGCGGGACCAGATTGACCGTTTGCATAGAAGACGCCCTGCGGCTTGTCGCGGCGAACATAAGCGATTTCACCCGACGGCAAGACCGACGGAAGTATTTTGACTCCGGTACCAGCAGCCACAGGCATCGCCTGGGCGGTGCCTGTGTCGATTTTGACGAGGCGCGTATCACCTTGTGGCGCGTCTGCGCGGTATTTCCATGATTCCTGGGCGGACATGCAATACGCGATGACATTCTTACTGTCGCTGGTCCACTTCGGACCGCCGCAGAAGTTGCCATGTTCGGAAATCCGTCTCAATCCGGAGCCATCAGGACGAATGAGATAAATATCAACCAGTTGAAGACGTTCCCACCGGCCCTTCGCCAGCGGAAGGCTGCTGCCGCGGTCGGAGGAAAAGGCGATCCACTTCCCATCGGGTGACCATGCAGGACGGAAGTCACCACCCGATCCAGAAGTAAGAGGCGCGGCTTTGTGCGTAGCGAGGTCGAGAATCCAAAGGTTGGCGAAGCCCGTTGCATGTGTTGAGACGAAGACGATCTTGGAGCCGTCGGGCGAAAAGGCGGCCTGGTCATCAAAAGCGGAATCGTTTGTGAGGCGCTCAAGACCGGTTCCATCGGGATGAACGCGAAAGAGATCGGCGGGACCGGCCCGCTCCGAAGTGAAGACGATCCAATCGCCCCTGGACGACCAGGACGGGTTGTAATCGACCGAACCCGGGGGCGTGAGCGGCCGCTCCATAGAGCCATCCGCATTGGAGATGAACAACTCAGCTTGAGGCGGAGCGATCCGCGCGAATAGAATGCGATCGGTTGCCGAGGAGGATAGCGGCGTGAACGCGAGGGCACAGATGCAAAACACGGAATACAAAGAGACCCGCAAACGTAGCATTTGCCCTCGCGTGACGGAATAAGTTGGTACGCCGAACTGGCGATTTCATAGCCTATCACGGGAGGCATTTCGGGCCGCTCGATCGCATCAGACCTTGTTAAAGGTTTAGCGGGGACGACATGAGGTCCGGAACTCTGGGGCAGGTGGCCCGGTCATCGCGTCCTGAAGAATGATTCGGATTGATCCGAGTGCGTGCCCCATTCATCCACAGTTTCATCGTGGATGAGTGGGACACCTCGAACCCTGGTGAGCAGGAAGGAGTGCACCTGACGGTTCGCCAGCGATCGACGTTTCCCGCCCTTTCGGCAGAGAACGCCAAAAGGATGGGGCACCCTCCATCGAGGGAGAACTTAGGATGAAAAGCTTGTCCGGGTCACCTGCCCTCGAATAAGGCGATGCGCGGATACAAGGACCTTTTGATTTGGGTTCGTGCTATCCCACCCTAGCGAAGCTAGGATGGGGCACCCATTTTTCGTACTGGGTTGAACGATGAAAGTTGACGTTGGTGCCTTCCCACCCTAAACGCATCCGCGTTTAGGATGGAGCGCCCATTTTCGTGCTGAATGAGGGACGCAAAGAACAACCGCAGGTCCTTCGATCCCGGTCGCTCTCCACCGCTCAGCGCGCCCACCGTTCACCGTCAACGGTTCACTGCTCTCTGGTGCGCCGCCAGCACCACCGCCACCAGCGCCGTGAGCAGCGAGACGACCGCCAGCGAGAGGAACGCGGTCCGCCATCCCCATGCAACCGCGATGCGCGCGATCGTATCGCCCGAGAGCCATCCGGCCATGTAGCCGAACCCGTCGATGATTCCTGCGGCTGTGGCGCTTCCCTTCTCGCCGCCGAAATCGAGCGACATGGCGCCTGCCAGATACGAGTACGGCCCGAGCAGCGTGAACCCCACCAACCCGACGAGGATCGACGGCGCCCACAGGCCGGCGGGCGAAGGAATGCGGCCCATGAGCACAAGGCAAACGGTGCACGCCGACATGCCCGCGACGACGAGAACGTTGCGGCCGTTTGGTCCCAGCTTGTCGCTCAGGAATCCGCCGAGCAGCACGGAAACTCCACCGCATAGCGGAAACAGCGCGCTGCGGCTCGCCGCCACGCTCGGCGAGAACCCGGCGAACTGCACGAAGTAGGTCGGCATCCAGAGGTTGAACGTCTCGCGCAAGAGCGTCGCTCCGAATGCCAGTGTGCAGACCATCCAGAACGGAAAACTCGTGAGCAGCGGCTTCAAGATCGCTCGGATGTTCACGCGCCCGTCGTCGCCGACCGTTCCCTCATCCGCGCCATCTTCGTCCGCACCGTTTGGAAGCACGTACACGTTTCTCGGATTCACTTCCGGCTTGGGCAGTCCGCGCTCCTCGGGCGACTCGCGCAACAGTGCCATGCACATCACCATCAGAACCGCGAGCGCGCCCGATGCGAAGAAGAACACGCCGCGCCATCCGACTCCGTGCGCCATCAGCTCGCTCATCATCCATCGGCAGCCCGCATCGCCGAACAGAAAGCTGAGGCTGACGACGGCCATCACGCTGCCGTATGTGGAGTAGGAGAACCAGCGCGATGAAACACGCACCAGCGCGGCCCATCCCTGCGACTGGAAGAGGCGGTTGCCGATCCATGCCATGGTGAAGAGGGGAAAGCTCCCGCTCATGGCAAAGAGGATGGTGAACAAGATGGAGCCGGCCATTCCGCCGAGAAAGCTTCGACGGCCGCCGCCGGTATCGGCGATGGCGCCGGAAAAGAATTTGCCGAACGCATAGGCGATGGTGCCGACCGATGCGATGAAGCCCAGCCGAATCTCCGCGGCATTCGGCGACATTCCGTGGCGCGCCATATCGTGAATCAGATCGGGAAGCACCACCGAGAGATCGGAGCGGCAGAAGTAGTAGCCGGAGTAGCCCAGCGCGAGAAGCAGCGCCGTTCCCGCGTGCCAAACAGTAAACCGCTTTGAACCTGGTTGCGCAGGCTCAATTTGGCCGGTGGCCGGAGGATTGGCGGTGGACACACTAGAAAACTACCATACGGCTCCGCGACTTGTTGTTAACTGATTGGTGCGCATTTGTTGCGCATCGATTGCTCGGAGAGGGCTCAATTCGAATCCGGCTTTGGCTGGAATTGAAAACAAGAAGTAGGATGCTGAGAGGAGGCCGTCAAATGACCGCCTGGTTAAGTGCTACGTGGCCCTGGTACGTGGCCGGGCCCGTGATCGGGTTGTTCGTCCCGGCATTGCTGATCCTCGACAACAGGGTTTTCGGAATCTCATCGAGCCTGAGCCACATCTGTTCGGCCCTTGCACCGGGCAAGATCGAATACTTTCGCTACGACTGGAAGCGGGCCGGACTTTGGAACTTGACCTTTGTGGCTGGAGTGCTGATCGGTGGCTTTCTGGCGTGGCACTTTGGCGGCGCGCACGCGGTGGCGATTTCTCCCGCGACGAGAGCAACGCTCACGCAGATCGGGATTCATGATTTCTCGGGGCTCGCCCCGCGCGAGCTGTTCTCGTGGAGCACGCTCGCAACGCTGCGCGGGTTCGTCGCCGTCGTGGTGGGCGGATTCCTGGTTGGCTTTGGAACTGCTTACGCCGCTGGATGCACATCGGGACACGCAATTAGCGGACTCGCAAATTTGCAACTGCCTTCGCTGATTGCCGTCTTCGGCTTTTTCGCCGGAGGACTGGCGGCAACGTATTTCATCCTTCCCTGGCTAATGGGAGGCCGATGATGGCAACTGCTCTGACCAATTTCGATGGTTGCGGCGCAGTTGGCGAAGGCGAACCTGAAGTGAGGCCCGCGCTTTTGCCGGTATATCTTGTGCTCGGCATTCTTTTTGGCGTTGCGCTCACGCGGTCCGAAGTTCTTTCGTGGTTCCGCATTCAGGAGATGTTTCACTTCCAGGCGTTCCGGATGTACGGAATCATCGGCTCCGCGGTAGTGACGGCAGCAATTTCGCTGGCGCTGATGCGCCTGCTGAAGGTGAAGTCGGCAACCGGCGGTTTGATCGCGGTGCCGCCCAAGACTCTGGGGAGTGGAATCCGCTACGCAGCCGGCGGAACGATCTTCGGCCTGGGATGGGCGCTGACCGGCGCGTGTCCCGGACCGTTATTCGCGTTGGTGGGAACTGGAGTGACGGTGATGATCGTTTCCATCGCGTGCGCGCTCGCGGGCACGTGGTTCTACGGGCTAGTCAAGCCAAAGTTGCCACACTAGGTCGCGCGAGCAGCATCAACAGCGGTATTTGCACAGGCGCAGCCGCGCAATGCGCCTTGTAGAATACTCGGAAGCGTTCCGCGAGCTCTACCAAGTGACGTACTACGACCAGGTCGCAGAAGCAGCCGCCTTCCTGAAGGAGCGGCTGGGCGCGCTTGTTGCTCACGTCGGCATCGTGCTGGGCTCGGGGTTGGGAGCGGCGGCCGGAGCTGTCGCGGATCCAACCATCGTTCCCTACAGCGAGATTCCTCACTTCCCGCAATCCACCGTTGAAGGCCACTCGGGCCGCATGGTTGCCGGCCTGCTTGGCGGCGCGCCGGTGATCATCATGCAGGGGCGCGTTCACTCCTATGAAGGCTACTCGCCGCTTGAGGTCACGTTTCCCATGCGCGTGCTGGGCATGCTGGGCGTGCGCGCGGTGGTGCTAACGAATGCGGCCGGCGGCATTCACCCCGCCATGCGTGTGGGCGAGTTGGTGCTGCTAAGCGACCACATCAACCTGATGGGCTGGAACCCGCTCAACGGGCCCAATGAACCTCGCTTTGCGATACACGCGGGCGCCGGCCAGCGGTTCTTCGACATGACAGAGGCTTATAGCTGGCCGTTGCGCGCGCTGGCGAAAGAAGAAGCGCACGAAGACGGATTCTCGCTGGAGGAGGGCGTGTACGTGGCCACGCCGGGCCCGAGTTTTGAAACGCCCGCGGAGATTCGCGCCTTTCGGGCGTTGGGCGCAACGCTGGTGGGCATGTCCACCGTTCCCGAAACGATTGTTGCGCGGCACATGGGAATTGAAGTGCTGGGAATATCGTGCGTGACCAACCTGGCCGCGGGATTGGGAACGAAGCCGCTTAGCCACGAAGAGGTTGGCGAGACCGGCCGCTGGGTGGAGAAACGGCTCGCCGATCTGCTGAAACGCATAGCGCCGCGAATCGCCGAGAGGGTCAGATTGGAAGAGTGAGCGCGGCCATGGATCAGGCAGAGCGAAATCCAGCGGCGGAGAATGAGACGGCGCGAACGCCAAGCCCCCTGCCAGACGCCGCCGTGGGAAGCCGGGCAGCCGCGCCACTGCCGCGGCTGCCGTTTCCGCCCACGGTGCTCGCCATTGCCGGGTGCTCGGGGTCAGGAAAGACGACTCTTGCCGACGAACTGGCGCGCACGCTTGGCGGCCTGCGCTTTCATCTCGACGACTACTACCTTGACCTCGGGGATCTTCCGCTGGCCGAGCGCGTGGAAAAGAACTTCGACGACCCTGCGCTGATTGAGGTTCCACTGCTGGCGCGGGACGTGGCGGCGCTGGCGCGCGGAGAAAGCATCGATCGGCCGATTTACGACTTTGCGACGTATACGCGGGTTCCGGGACGAAGCCAGCGCGTCACTGCGGGGGCGTATCTCATTGTCGAAGGGATCTTCGCGCTCTACTATCGAGAACTGCTGCCCAACTACCACCTGCGCGTGTATGTGGATGCGCCCGACGAGCTCTGTTTTGAGCGGCGGTTGAAGCGCGACGTGGAAGAGCGCGGCCGCACTCCGGAATTGGTACGCGAGCAATACGACCGGACCGTGCGCCCCACCTGCGTGGCCTACGTGCGGCCATCCGCAGCCCATGCCGACCTGGTTGTCGATGGCACGGGAGCTCTCGACTGGAAAGTGGAGCGGGTAATGACGGAGATGCGGAATCGCGGGCTGCTGGCTGCGGCAGGGTAGGCGCGGAATAATCTTGAATGCGCAAAGGTCCGGGCCGCATGAGCAGCCCGGACCTCTGAGGTTTGCGGCCGATCGGACTTCGATTACCGTTGCCCCGCGTCCTTGGCCATTTGCTCGTGCTCCTGCTCTAGTTTCTGCATCTGCTCAGCCTTCTGCTTGAAGCTCTGAGCCAGAAACTCGCAATGATTTACCGTTCCAATGGAATACTTCGATGAGCTGGTCAGCGGGTTGCTCTTGAAGTGCTCGGCCATTTGCGCATGTTCCTTTGACTGCGCCAGATAATCCTGCGCCTTTGCGCCGTAGTACTGGGCAATGCGGATGTGCTCGGCCGGGGTCTTTGCGGAAGCGATGAGCGAAACAAGTTGCTGCTTGCTCAGGTTGGCGGAGTCGGGCTGGGTCTGCGCCATGGCGGCGAAGGACGTGAAGGCGAGAATGGTGGCGAACGAAAGCGTTGCGATGGTGCGGTTCATGGAATTCTCCTTGGCGTTAGAAATGCGGTTCAAAGACTGAGCCTCAAGGATTAAGAAACGCCTTGCGACTGCATCGTTGGCATCGACGTCAAGGGAGAATCAGATTCGGAAGACCTGATTGAGAAGATATGGAGGGAGCGACGCTGCCCGTGCACCGATGGGCAACTGGACTGTGAAACGAAGCTCGTTTGAGGGGAGCGCGAAAGAGTGCGCAACCGGCGAGGCGATCGCCGAAAGATGGAGTTTCTTCGGCGCTGCAAGAGGAGCGAAAGCCTGGGGGAGGGACTGCGAACAGCAGTTCTGAGGACAGCCACCGATGGCCGTCTGGCCGGTCATTTGGCAGTCGGGCCCCATGTTGCTCATGGTCATTGGGCAGCCGGGGACACAGGCTGCGGGCGTGCCATGAACGCAGGGCAGAGCGGCCATTGCGGGTAGAACGACGAGCAGGCCGATCACCAATAACGCTGCGAGTTGGATGCGCCGTTTCATCTGCTGATTTTGAAGATAGTGGGCGGGGTTTGCTGCGGTCTGTGTTTTGGATCACAGCGAGCGCGAAACGCCCATCATTGCGGCAGCACTTCAATCCCGGTGACGGTGGCGTAACCGTGGACCGGAACAAAGTTGAGAATCAGCTTTCCCTGCGCATTCGGCTCGAGGCCGGCGAATCTCCTGATCACGACGTCTGAAGCGCCGGCTTCCTTTGCCAGGTCGAAGGCGGTCAGGAGGGTCTGGCCATTGCAAAAAACGTTGAAGACATGCGCGACCGCCGGTTTGCCTTCGAAGGCATCGCCTGAAGGCTCGTCCCAGTTCCCGTGGCGCGCCGCAAAATACAGCGCTACCGTGTACTTTCCGGCGGTCACGGGAACGGCGTAGGAGAAGTTGCCCCACCGCTCGGTCTCGAAGAGCTCAGGATCGTCGGTTCCCTTCACTGGCGCGGTATATGCGGCCAACTGCCCGCCTTCAAAGTAGTCGTCGGGACTCCACCAATGGCTGTCGTTCGAGTAGTACGGGGTTTCCCTGGCCAGAATGCGGATGGGACGCATGTGTCCCGGGATGCCGGGCAGAATTTCGATGGCCGAGAGAATCGCCTGCTGCCCGTTGTCCGCGGAGAATTCGAGGTGCAGCTTGCCGTCTGCTGCCGGCCCGATGCCCGAGAATACCTTTACGTCGGCGGTGGAGCTTGCGCCCGCGTCTGCCACCACATCGAAATCGCTCAGGAGTGGAGTTCCGTTGGCTCGCACATTCATAATCCGGCTGCCTTCTCCTCCTGTGCCTGAAGATTCGGGCCCATAGACGGTCTCGGCAAACTGAAGGTGCAGCTCGTATACGCCTTTGCGCAAGGGAATGTCGTAGCGGAATTGCCCTTGCCGGCTGGTGCGATAAAAGCCGGGATTGAGGGTGCGCGCGATGTGCTCGATGGAGCTCTTGACCGCCGTTCCGCCGGTGAAACCTTCGTCGGCGCTCCACATCTTGTCGGCGTGGTCCACAAAGCTCCTCCCGGAGCCGGCCAGGATGCGGATTTCTTCTCCTCCGGGCGGACCCAGAGGCGGCTCGAAGGTCAGCCCGGCGGGCGGGACTTGCCCGCCTTCAGGCTGTGCGGGCTTCTGCTGATGCGAGAGATGCCAGGCGTACCAAAGGGCGAATGAGAGGAAGACAACGCCCGCGACCCACCCCAGGTGCCAGGCAAATGCAAGCGAGCGATGCGGCGCGGGTCCACCTGGGCCGGCGGTTGCGGACGATGGCGCACCCGGCGATTCAGCAGCCTGATCTTTCTCCAGCGCATTGTTGCGCTCGAACCTGGGAACGTATTGCCCGACCGGAATCGAGATTTGGAGTGGATTGCGCGCGCCTTCGCCCTGGTAATACTCGGCAAGGCGCCGGCGCAGGCGATTGGCCTCAACGCGAACAATGGAATCAGAATCCTGGTCGAACGAATCGCCGCGACGAAATGCCTCAACCGCAATCGAATACTCCTTGATCTGGTTCGCCTCGCCGGCAAAAAGCTTCTGGCACAAATAGGAGAGGAGGTTCGCCAGGGTGGGGGCTCGGACAAAGCCTTTGGACTCGAGAACGGTTTTCAGTTCCGCGCGCTGTTCGGCGAGTTCGATCGTATCAGGGGTTTCCACGGTCATTTACCGCCGCCTCGCGAACCACTATGGGATCATCGCAACGAATGTTATGTTAGCGCGGCTTCCGGGTTTGGGAAGGCTTTAACGGTGTCCGAAGGGTCGTGAAGCGCTCTGTAACGGCGTGTAACCCCGGCTACCGGCGTTCAAGAATGGCATCGACGCACCATTTCACCGTGCGCACAAGCTGCTGAATCGCTGTGCCTTGAGCGGCATGCAGGCTACGGTAGCCCGGCTGCCACGGGCAGGTAGCAGGTATAGCGTTGTACACCTCGGCCAGTTGATCTCTACTCAATATCGAAGTCACGTTCCGGGGCAACCGAAAAAGCAGCCCTCCCTGAAATTGCCCCGGATCGAGAAAGAGGAGCTCCATGAAAAAACTTGCACATATCATCGCCGCGATGAGCCTCCTGTCCTGCGCTGCCGCGTACGGCTGGCGTGCTCCCATGCGGGACCTGCCCAAAGGGATCAACCTTGAGACGTCATCGGCCGCCGAACAGAAAGGCGACATCGCCCGCGCGCACAACGACTATCAGTCGGCCATTGCTTATTACCAGCGGGCTCTGCGGGTCAGCGGGCCGGATGCCCAGCTCTATAACAAGTTGGGAATCGTCCAGCTCTCGCTGAAGGAATTCAGCTCGGCCCGCAAAAGCTTTCAGGAAGCGATCAAAGCCGATCCGCACAACGCCAACGCACTGAACAATCTGGGCGCGCTCATGTGCATCCAGAAGAAGTACAAGCCGGCCCTAACGGAACTGAGGCAGGCCCTGGAGCTGGATGAAGCCAACGCCTCCTATCACGTGAACATGGCCGAGGCGTGGATGGGCCTGAACGAGATTGACCGCGCCATGAACGAATACGCCCGAGCGATGGAGCTCGATCCCGATGTCTTCAACCTGGAAAACGGCGGGGTGATCGCCCAGCTGAGAACAGCGGATCAGATCGCACGCACCGATTTCCTCATCGCGAAGCTTTATGCGCGGAGAGGCAACATGGAGGGCGCGCTCGATTATTTGCACCGCGCCAAAGTGGGCCATTATCCGCAGATGAGTGACGTGTACACCGACAGGGAGTTCGCCGGTCTGTGGAAGGACCCGCGGCTACAAACCATCGTCAAGCCGTAAATTGGCGCACTCAAGTGGAAGGCTAAGCGGGAAACCGCGGAGATGCGCCAAGGCGGTTCCGCAATCACTTGCCCCTGCCGGCGCCAAGCAGGGTGGCTTCTTCCGGGGGAGGAAGCCACCTGGCGGTTGCGAAGCGGGGTATAGCCGTTGTGGAACCGCTGCGGAGCTGGCTACCGGCAGGTGCGGGGTTATACGCAGAACTCAAGCGCCGCCGGTGGCCAGCGGAACATTGGACCGAAGTGAAATCGAGTTCCCACCCCCGCCGGCTGCGGTGGGCTGGGTCCGATAAACCTGGAAGCTATTCTTCCCCTTCACTTTCGCCGCGTACATGGCCTCGTCGGCACAGTGCATCAGGGTTTCAAGATCGTCGCCCGCCTCAGGGTAGGTAACCACTCCGACGCTGACAGTGATGACAGCCTGCGTTTGATCGATGACATAGGGATAGGCGACGGCGGCGAGTATTTTGGCGGCGATGGACTCGGCCTCCGCAGGAATGCGCAGATCGGGAAGCAACACGATGAACTCGTCCCCGCCAATACGCGCGACAGTGTCAGTTTCGCGCACGCATCCGCTGAGGCGATCGGCTAATTCACAGAGCAATTTGTCGCCGGCCTGATGGCCGAGGGCGTCGTTAACGACTTTGAATTCGTCCGCATCCACCATAAGTAGGCCCAGGCAGGATTGGAAACGCACGGCCCGCTTGAGCGAATTCTGACATCGATCATTCAGGAGTATGCGATTGGGCAGGCCGGTGAGAGAGTCGTGCTCCGACAGATGCCGCAGGCGCTCCTCGCTGCCGCGAAGGGCGCGCGTCTGCAACGCCACGCGATGACGAAGAATGACGATCCACGCTAAAGAGCCGGCAACGAGCAGGGCGGCGATGGAGAAGCTCTCGTAGGTATGCTGCGCGGTCCACCACGTGGGAGCCTTGAGAACGGAAATGTCGTCGAGGGAGCGTAACAGGATATGCACTGACTCGGGCCGCACCGCGCCTTCGCTCAAATTCGTGCCCAGGGAGTCAACCTGCACATTGCTGACGCCCGTGACGCGCACCAGACTGCCATCTTTCCACGGCGGGGTAGAGGCGAAAGCCACATCCCTGGGAAGGATCGCCGGGAAAAGTATCCCGCCGGCGCGGAGCATGAGAGTGGGATCGGAGGCGGCGACGTCGCGCCCAATCAGCTCGGCGTCGATCTGGACGAGTTTGCCGTCGAGATCGCCTTTGACGGCCTTGTCGGGGGTGATCGTCACTGGCGGCGGAAGCGGAGCTGTTCTTCCCGTCGGGCGAAAGACCGCATCTTCGAGTGAGGGCTTGAAAAGATCGATGGCAGGAAAGCCGACCACGTCAACAAAGGAGCCGACGGGGACAGCAGTCGACTCCGTGGTCTGCATGCAGATGCCGGCTTTGGCGTCTTGAATGCAAAGCACGCGCCCCGGCCAATCGAGCGTGACAATACCTTGAACGTGCACGCGGTGGAGCAATCCTGGATCAGGCGAGAAGCGGAACAACTCCGTTACCGGAACCGCGGGCACTGCGAAGGGATCGCGCGGCGCAGGCTGGAGGACGGTGACCTGGCTGAGCGCGGGGAAGAACAGGTGTGCCCCAACCATCTGGCGTCGCTGGTTGAAAAGCGGCGCCGCGTTTCCGGCAATGCGGACAAGGGAATCGACCAGCGAATCGTAGTCCACCCCGTCCTGACGCACGGTCACGGCGGTGAGCATTCCGCCGTCGCCAGCCAAGACAAGGATTACATTATTCGGCCCCACATGCGCGGAGCGGACTCGTCCTTCAACTTCCACCCACTCGCAATCCAAAGCGCCAGTAAGAAACTGGGTCAATGAAACCTTGGGGGGATTCGCAGGCAGGCTGGACTGGCCAACCGGCCGCACCTGGCTGCTTGAGACAACCGCCGCGTAATCGCCCGCATTGGTCACTCCGGTGATCTCAACGAGCGTACCGGGCTTGATGGAGAGGATGGGCCGCGCGGGCACGGAAACAAAGACGCCGCCCGACGCGTCATGAACGAAAATCGCGGCGTGCCGTGTGTCAATGTACGGATCGTAATAGGTGACAACAGCGCGGAGATGGACAGGAAGGTCGCGAGCGGCGTCTTCGGGAGGAAGGTTATGCACTGCCCGGGCCGTCATCAGGATGGGTTGCATCTGCTGAGAGATATGCTTCGGCTGAGCGCCTGCGGTGAGGCAGGCTACAGCGAGCGCGAACATCGGCAAGAAGACGCGCGGGATCCGCATCCGATCCCTCCCTATGAATCCCATTGACTTGGCCGCGCGGAGAATTTCAGACCCAATCGCCCGCACAACGACACCTATAGCGTGAAGACCAAGGATGTCATCGACCATTATGCGCCAAAGCATGAGGAAAAGGCAGATTACCCGTGCTCTGCGAACAAAAGTGGCAGGCCGCGGGCGGGAGCCGGCAGAAGAAATTTTCAAATCGGAATCGGCCGGGGCGTGAAAAATGCCGCCGGAGGAATTGGCTCACTTTGCCATGAGCGCCGCCACCGGCACCAGCATGTCTTCCTTGCGCATGACGAGATTGGTGGCGTTCAGCGTGGCCAGCTCAAAGCCGTGGCCGTGGGTAATGGCGTCGGTCGGGCAGGCCTCGACGCAGTAGCCGCAAAAGATGCATCGGTTGTAGTCGATGTTGTAAACCTTGGCGAAACGCTCCGACGAGGAGATGCGGGTTTCGGCTGTGTTTTCCGCGGCCTCTATATAGATGCAATTGGCTGGGCAAGCCGCCGCGCAAAGAAAACAGGCCACGCACTTTTCCAGGCCGTTCTCGTCGCGCTCAAGCACATGCGCTCCGCGGAAGCGCTGCTCAAGAACCGCGCCGCGATTGGGGCCCTTGCCGTCAGGGTAATTTTCTACCTCGGTGGGCGCAAACATCTCGCGCAGCGTGATGCTCATGCCCTTGGCGATG
>Ga0265330_10000237_pt1 | contig 41559 bp, 55 predicted proteins | sample 41919metaG_FD_202083 | JGI IMG/M metagenome (GOLD analysis project Ga0265330, IMG submission 202083) | Rhizosphere microbial communities from Carex aquatilis grown in University of Washington, Seatle, WA, United States - 4-19-19 metaG | ecosystem: Host-associated > Plants > Roots > Rhizosphere...
TATCACCGATCAGGGAGAATTGTATTTCGGATGAACCGGTTCCCCGGCCCATAAATCCCATCATCTTCACTGTTTTTCGCCTTCAAACTCTGGGATATGTTTATATCTTCTTTTATGCAATAATAAAGGAAGCCGATATGAGGTTATCCTCTGCAGATCCAGCGCCCGGTTTACCGGCCCGGATCTGCGAACGGCGGAACCGTGCATCCGGACACTGGAACAGCGGTCCTGCCGTGGGTATACCTTGATTGGTCAACCATTCCGCAAGGGATGGTATACCGAGAAGGAGTTGTGATCCGTCACAACAGGCTGACAGAGTAGGTCTGATCAGGCGCATGGGCCAACGTTCGTGCAACGTGCCCGTTCCCCCTGCTGCACAATAAAAGCAGGTGGATGCGTCATTGTCAGGATCTTCTTTCGCGAGACAGGAATGCCGGGCACACCGGCTCAGCGATGGGTACAATCTCATACGCATCTCCAGAACAGGGCAACGTAATTATCACCGGAATGTCTGACAGGCAATCGTCGATCGCCTGCATGATTACCGGTGCATACCCGTTTCCCTGTATCGCGTGCTGGCTAAAAAAGGCCATAATTGTCACACATCTCGGATTAATCTCTCAAACGTGTCGCAATGAGAATAACCTACACGCAAGATAAAGGATTGATCAACACATGCCAAAAATAAACAGACCACGCCGTGGTTCTCTTGCATTCAGCCCGAGAAAGCGTGCAAAGAGCCCGATCCCGAAATACCAATCGTGGCCTCTCAGTGAGGGAGCACCAGTCCTGCAGGGATTTGCCGGGTATAAGGTAGGTATGACGCATGTAATAATGGTGGACGATCACAAGAGCAGTCCAACCGAAGGCAAAGAGATTATGGTACCCGTCACAGTAATTGAAGTTCCGATGATGAAGGTAGCCGCGATCCGTGCCTACAGCCGCGATACATACGGCAAACATGCGTTTACCGAACTCTGGGCAGACCAGCTTGATGCAGTGCTTGGACGCAGGATCACCCTGCCGAAGGACTACAACAAGGAAGCAGCGCTCAAGAAATTTACTGATGCGCTGTCAGCCGGTCTTGTAGCCGAGATCCACGCGGTAACATACACACAACCCGCCTCACTTTCCGGTGTCCCCAAGAAGGTACCCGATCTTATGGAGATCAAGATCGGCGGTGCAGACCTCAAGAAGATATTCGAGTTTGCACAGGGACTTCTCGGAAAGGAAGTCGCACTCACCAATGTGATCCAGGCCGGCGCATATGCAGATATTACTGCAATCACCACCGGCAAGGGAACAAATGGCGCTGTAAAACGCTGGGGTATTGCACTGCGCAAGCGGAAACACTCTGTAGGCGGCAAAGAACGCCATCTCGGGACCCTCGGACCGTGGAATCCCCACCATGTCAGGTGGCAGGTTCCCCAGATCGGTCAGCTGGGATTCCAGCAGAGGACCGAGTTCAACAAGCGGATCTTAAAGGTCAGCGAGAATGCGAGCGAGATCACTCCCGCCGGGGGATTCCTCCACTATGGTGTTCTCAAGAACCCGTACATTCTTGTCAAGGGATCTATTCCCGGCCCGGTAAAGCGGCTCATCCGTATCAGGCCCGCCATCCGCCAGGGTGAACATGTCGTAAGGTTGCCGGCAATCCAGTTTGTGAGCACCCAGAGCAAGCAGGGATGATCAGAGATGAAAGCACAGGTTAAATCACTTGAAGGCGGAATCACAAAAGACATCGAACTTCCGGAGATATTCTCCGAGGATTACCGCCCCGATCTGATCAAGAAAGCAGTTATGGCGCTCCAGAGCACCCGGAGACAGCCGCACGGGACCAACCCGTTTGCAGGCATCTGTTCTTCTGCAGTAGGCTGGGGTAGCGGTCGCGGTTCATCGCACGTTCCCCGTATCAAGAACGGCTCCCGTGCAGCGAAAGTCCCGCAGGCAAAAGGTGGACGTGAGGCACACCCGCCGAAAGTAGCCAAAGTCCTGATCAAAGAGATCAACCAGAAAGAGAAACAGAAGGCATTCCGCTCGGCAGTCGCCGCAAGCATCTCTGCTGAACTGATCAAAGGACGTGGACATACCTTCGAAGGCGCAGTACCTATTGTCTTTGAGGACAAGTTCGAGGCACTCGGCAGGACACAGGATGTCATATCGGTTCTTACCACTGCAGGTATCTACAGCGATATCGAGCGGTCAAAGGACAGCAAAAAGGTGAAGGCAGGACGGGGCAAGATGCGCGGACGCAGGTTCAAGCAGCGCAAGAGCCTCCTCATCGTCACCGCGGACAAGCCGCTGCTCGCAGCCCGCAACCTTTCCGGAGTCGACGTTGTTACCGTTGACCAGCTGAATGTCGAGCACCTTGCGCCGGGGATGCTGGCCGGTCGCCTGACCGTCTGGACAGAGAGCGCACTTACACGCCTGGGGGGCAGGTAAATGACCCTGAAATACCCGTTTGTTACGGAAAAGGCAATGGTCCTTCTTGAGAACCAGAGCAAACTCCAGTTCCTTGTCACCCGTGAGGCGAACAAGGACGACATCAAGCGCGATATCGAGAAGGCATTCGGTCAGAATGTCAAGAGTGTCCGCACACTCATGAACACGCATGGCCAGAAGAAGGCAATCGTGAGCTTTGAGAATGACAAGGCCGCCGAGGAGATCCTCAGCCGGCTCGGCATAATGTAGGTGGGGAAACATGGGACATAGAATCACAACACAAAGCCGGGGCAAGGGAGGCCCGACGTACCGCGCTCCATCCCACCGGTACAAGGCAGAGCTCAAGCATATCGGCGATGACACGCAGAAGATCACCGGGACTGTCATCGATATCGAGCACGATCCCGCACGCAATGCACCGATCGCGCTCGTCAAACTCGAGGACGGGCAGAAAGTCTACATGCTCGTCACCGAGGGACTGGGAATTGGTGAAGTCATCACCTGGGGAGCAAATGTCGAAGTGAAGAACGGCAACACGCTCACGCTCCAGAACATCCCCACCGGGACGTACATCTGCAATATCGAAGCCAGGCCGAACGATGGCGGCAAGTTTGTCCGAGCATCGGGTGTCCAGGCAGTGGTCGTGGATAAGATCGGCGACCGCGTCGGCATCAGAATGCCCAGCGGCAAGACCAAGTGGTTCAACCACCGGTGTCGTGCAACTGTCGGCATTGTTGCCGGTGGCGGCCGTGTCGAGAAACCGTTCGTGAAAGCAGGGAACAAGTACCACAAGATGGCAAACACTGCATCCAACTGGCCACGCGTCCGTGGTGTCGCAATGAACGTCATTGACCACCCGTTCGGTGGCGGCGGACACCAGCACACCGGTCGCCCGAAGACCGTTGCGAGAGGCACCTCCCCGGGAAGGACTGTCGGACATGTGGCTGCACGCAGGACAGGTAAGAGCAGGAAGTGAAGGGTATGGCAGCACCTAAAAAGACACAGAAGAGAATGCCAAGACGGCGTGAGGAGTTCACCTATCGCGGCTTTACTATAGACGAGCTCAAGGCAAAGGGAATCAGCGAACTCCTCCCGCTCATGCCAGCCCGTCCACGCCGCAAGATTGTACGCGGTTTCTCCCGCGGGGAAGAGACATTACTCACAAAGATCCGGCAGGGGGATGAGAAAGTCAGGACCCACCTCCGTGAAATGATTGTCATGCCGGAAATGATCGGCAAGACCATCGAGATCTACAATGGCAAGGAGTTCATGAAAGTTGAATTCCAGCCGGAGTCTGTCTTCCACTACCTCGGAGAGTTTGCATTGACAAGAAAGAGGGTTTCTCACGGAAGCGCCGGTATCGGTGCAACCAGAGGCAGCAAGTACGTTCCGCTGAAGTGATGGACATGGCACGCACTGATTATTCAAATAAAATCAAGGGTGACAATGTGGCAAAAGCAAAAGCCAACGAACTCAACATGTCACCCAAGCACTCGATCGAGATTGCCGGGCTCATCAGAAACATGCGCGTGAACGATGCAATTGCATACTTACACGATGTGGTAAAGCTGAAAAAGGCGGTTCCGTTCCGGCACTTCAACCGGAATGTCGCACACAAGCGAGGCCTTCCCGGAAAGTGGGATGCAGGCCGGTACCCGGTCAAGGCATCCGGGGAATACATCAAGCTCCTTGAATCGGTCAAGAAGAATGCCGAGTACATCGGTCTCGACACGGAGAATCTCGAGATCATCCACGCATCCGCCAACCGCGGGCGTGCCCAGAAGGCATTCTTCCCCCGTGCAATGGGACGCGCAACTCCCAAGGTCCGCGAGTCCGTGAACCTTGAAATTATCGTCCGCGAGGTGGCGTAATATGGCAGTCGAGAGAAAATTCATTGCTGAAGGCGTCAGGAAGGCACGCGTAGAGAAGTACCTGTCAAAGGAACTTAAGCGCGCAGGCTACGGCGGTATGGATATCGCCAGGACCCCTCTTGGCACCCAGGTCACTATCTTTGCCGAGAAGCCGGGAATTGTCATTGGCAAGGGTGGCAAGCTGGTCCACCAGCTCACCCTTGACCTTGCCCAGAACTATGGTGTCGAGTCACCACAGATCGAGGTCCAGCAGGTCACCAACCCCAGTTTCAATGCACAGATCATGGCAGAGCGACTGGCCAACGCCCTTGAGCGAGGCTGGTACTTCCGCAAGGCAGGATCCAGTATCCTGCGCCGTGTCATGGATTCCGGCGCGCTCGGCTGTGAAGTCGTCATTGCCGGGAAACTGACCGGGGCCCGTGCCCGTACCCAGAAGTTTACTGAAGGGTACATCAAGCACTGTGGTGAGCCGAGTAACACGATCGTCGAGAAAGGCTATGCCGTGGCGATCAAGAAACTCGGTGTCATCGGTGTCCAGGTCAAGCTGGTGCCAGCAGGCGCGAAACTGCCTGACCACTTTACGATCATCGAACAGGAGAAGAAGCGCCCTGCCCAGAAGGCAGTTGTCGTCCCCATTGGTGACGCAGATGTTGAGGAGCCGGCACTTCCCGATGAAAAATTAGGGGAGGACCAGTAATGGCAATATTCAGGGCTAAGGATGTCATGCAGCTCTCCGATGTTGAGCTGCAGGAAAACATGGGAAAACTCCGGATGGAACTCGTCCAGCACTACGGAAAGGTCAGTGCCGGCGGCGCCACGGAAAACCCCGGACACATCCGCGAACTCCGGCGGACCATTGCCCGCATGCTGACTGAGCAGAACCGCAGGAGAACTGCATGATCTCTTCCCAGAATGTCCTCCGCCATGAACTCATAGGCCTGGACGTTCTGGTATCGGGAGCTTCAAACCCCTGTCACAAGGGATTATCCGGTCGCATCATCGATGAGACAAAGAACCTGCTGGTGATTGACACCCCCAAAGGGGCTAGGCGTATACCCAAGATGCACAGCATCTTTGTGGTACGTATCTCCGGCAGGGAACTTGTTGAGATAGATGGATCCGTGATGGTACTGGCTCCTGAGAGAAGGATCAACCTGCACGAAAAGAAGAGGATACCATAATGGCACTAAACATTGGATTAAACGTTCAGGCTCCAAGCGTGGAATGCAAGGACGTTAATTGTCCGTTTCACGGCACTTTACCGGTGCGCGGCCAGGTGATCACCGGCAAAGTCGTGAGCGATCGTATGATGGGAACGGTCGTAGTAGCACGGAACTACCTGCACTACGTTCGTAAATACAAGCGGTACGAGAAGCGAAGCTCGAAACTCCATGCCCACAACCCCCCCTGCATCGGGGCAAAGGTTGGCGACATGGTGAAGATTGCTGAATGCCGGCCGCTTTCGAAGAGTACGACATTTGTCGTTGTGGAGGTGCAGACACCATGAAGGCGAAGCAGTCCAAGACGCCGAGGGCTCTTGCGACAGGAACGAGACTTGCATGCGCCGATAATACCGGTGCCAGGACCGTACAGATCATCTCGGTCTTTGGTTACCATGGTGTCAGGCGCCGTCAGCCCAAGCTGGGCCTCGGGGACCTCGCAACGGTAAGTGTCCAGAAGGGCACCCCCGATATGCGCCGCAAACTGGTGCGCGCAGTGGTCATCCGTGCAAAGAAGGAAATGCGCAGGCCGAGCGGCATGCGTGTTTCATTTGACGACAACGCAGTCGTTGTCGTGGATGAAAAGAATGAGCCGAAAGGAACTGAGATCAAGGGACCGGTAGCCCGTGAAGTCGCGGAGCGGTTCCCCAAACTCGGCTCCATGGCAACTATCATTGTATGAGGTGCGTGAAATGGTAAGAATAGAAAGCGAACAGCCGAGAAAACAGAGAAAGGCACGCTATAACGCACCTTCCCACGTGAAGACCAAATACTTGAACGCACCCCTTTCAGATGCGCTGAAAGAGCAATACAAGAAGAAGACGCTGCGAGTCACGAAAGGCGATACCGTCCGGGTCACCCGCGGGGATTTCGTAGGTACTGAAGGCCTTGTTGATGCAGTGGACACCCGGAATGCAAAGATCGTCGTTCACGGTGTCTTCTCGACAAAGGCAGACGGGACCGAAGTTCCCCGTGGCGTTGACGCATCGAACGTGCAGCTCACCAAGCTCAACCTCAATGACAAGCGCCGTGCGGCAAAACTCGCGGAGGCCGAATAATGTCAGATCATCTCAAGCGATTGAACGCCCCGGACTCGTGGCATATTGCAAAGAAGACCACGAAGTTCATCACGAAGACCGCACCCGGCCCGCACAATGCAAATGCGATGCCGATTGCCGTCTGGCTCCGTGATCACATGGATTACGCACGGAACCTGAAGGAAGTCAAGCAGATCCTTGGCCAGAACGATGTGATCATCAACGGAAGGCCGTGCCGTGATCCCAAGATGGGCATTGGCATTTTCGACATCATCTCTATGCCGAAGATCAACAAGTACTACCGTATCCTGCGAGACAAGAACGGCCGGCACATCTCAATTGAGATTGATGCAGACGCAGCAAAGAGCCGCCTGTGCAAGATCACGAACAAAACAACCATCACCGGTGGCAAAGTCCAGCTCAACATGAGAGATGGTGCCAACATTCTCGCGGACAACACCTACAAGGCAGGGGATTCCATTGAAGTCTCTCTTGAGGCCGAGAACCGGTTCAAGATCCTCAACCACTTCCCGTTTGCCGCGGGAAACATGGCCATGATCATCGGCGGGAAACACTCCGGCAAGGTTGCCCGGATCGTTGAGATCATCAAGATGCCCGGCAGCGTCCCCAACAAGATCATTCTTGAGGACGAAAAGGCGGGCTCCCGGTTCGACACCATTGCACCCTACATCTACATGGTGGGCAAACAGACCTCCGCAATCGCAAAATGGGGGATTGAACAGTGACCCCGATGCGCGATGTCTATGTCGACAAGGTTGTCGTCCATATGGGAGTTGGCGAGGCCGGAGATAAGCTGGTGAAGGCAGAAAACATCATGAAGACCATCACCAAGCAGATGCCGATCCGGAGCATTGCCAAGAAGACCCAGCCTGCGTTTTCCGTCAGGAAAGGTATGCCAATCGGCTGCAAGGTCACCCTTCGCGGCAAACCCGCCCGCGACTTCCTGGAAACCTCGTTGAAGATCGTCAACCAGACGCTCTTTGAGAGCCAGCTCGACAAGAGCGGGAATTTCTCATTCGGTATCGAGGAGCACACGGACTTCCCCGGCATGTCCTATGACCCGCAGATTGGTATCTACGGTATGGATGTCAATGTCGTGCTCGAACGCAGAGGCATACGGATCACCCGCAGGCGCATGGAGCAGAAGAAACTCCCGGCAAAACAGCGCGTCAGCAAACAGGATGCGATCGCGTTCCTCAAAGAGAAGTACCAGGTAGAGGTGCGCTAATGGCTGGAGAAAGGAAGAAGATCTATGGTCGCGGTGCAAACGAGTGCAAGATGTGCGGGCGCAAACAAGGGCTCGTACGCAGATACCATATCATGTTCTGCAGGCAGTGCTTCCGTGAATGGGCCCAGAAGATGGGCTTCAAGAAGATGAGCTGAGGAGTGAGCAAGAAATGACACGATTAAATCCCATAGCAGACGGAATGTGTGCCCTGAAAAATGCAGGTGACACCGGTAAATCCGTATGCGTCATCGAACCCGCAAGCAAGCTCCTCGGCGCAATGCTCCGCATTATGCAGGACGCCGGATACATTGGCGGCTTCGAGTTCGTTGAAGACGGCAGGGGAGGACAGCTCAAGGTCAACCTCACGGGCCGGATCAACCGCTGCGGTGCAATCACACCGCGGTTCTCGGTACAGCTTGACGAAATGGAATACTGGGAGAAACAGTATCTCCCCGGGAAGAACTTCGGTATCCTGATGCTCTCCACCTCCCGTGGCGTCATGTCCCACGAGCAGGCGCGAAAGGAAGGTATCGGCGGCGAACTGCTCGGGTACGTCTACTAAGAAGGTGCGATGATGTCAGCAATACGCAAAGTTAAGATCCCCGAGGGCGTAAAGGCCCAGCTTGACGGCTCGCAGCTTCGGGTGACCGGTTCCAAAGGGCAGCTCGTCCGCAATATGCGGTTCCCTCAGGTTACCATCACCTGCGACGGCTCAGAAGTCACCATCTCAACAGAATCCCAACGAAAGGAGATCACGGCAATGGTCGGCACCCTTGAGGCGCACACCAAGAATATGTGCCGTGGTGTCAGTGAGGGGTTCGAGTACCGCATGAAAGTGGTGTACAGCCACTTCCCCATCCAGCTCAAACTCCAGGGAAACCGGCTTGAAATTGCCAATTTCCTTGGCGAGAAGAAGGCACGGTATGCACGGATTGAAGCGGGTGTCACGGCGAAAGTGGCAAACGACGAAGTCGTGCTCAACGGCATTGACCGGGAACTTGTCGGAAACTCAGCAGCAAACATCGAACACGCCACCCATATCCGGAACCGCGATCCGCGGGTATTCCAGGATGGTATTTACATGGTTCAGAGGGGCTGAAGTCAATGGCAACAGAAGTAAAACGACTGATCCGTGTGCGCACTGATAAGGGCGCAAAGTTCAAGCGCGACGGGTTCGGCAAGAAACGCCAGCTCTCTGATTCATGGAGAAAGCCCCGTGGTCAGCACAACAAGCAGAGGGAGCAGAAGAAGGCGAAGGGAGCACTCCCGAAGCCCGGATTCGGCAGCCCGATAGCAGTTCGCGGCATGCACCCGAGCGGCTTCTTTGAAGTCCTCGTCGCCTCGATCAAGGAACTCGAGGGACTTGACAACAAGACCCAGGCCGTAAGGATATCAGCAACCGTCGGCGATCGCAAACGGGTAGCACTTCAGGACGCCGCAATCGCGGCAGGGCTCAAAGTGCTCAACGTCCACACCGTCAAGCCAAAGGCAAAGAAGGTGCAGGCAAAAGACGTCGCAAAGGATGAGGGCAAAACAAAGAAGGATGAGAAAAAGCCCGTAAAGTCCAAGGCAGCTCCCGCCCCGGCAAAGAAAGAGGCAGCAAAGGCAAAACCTGCGTCCAAGTCTGAAGAGAAGAAGACCTCCACCAAGAAGGAAACAAAGCCCAAGGCTGAGAACGTAGCGGAGACTCCTGCAAAGAAGGAGAAGGCTCCTGCCAAGACAACAAAAGCACCGGCCAAATCCGCCGGGAAGACGTCTGCCGAGGCAAAGCCCAAGACCGCAGCAAAGACTGCCTCATCAACCAAGGCAAAAAAGAAGACCGATTCAGGAGTGAAGAAGAATGAGTGACGTAGCAAGCCAGAAACGCATTGCCGCGTCCATCCTGAAGTGCGGTGTCAACCGCGTCTGGTTCGACCCGGCCCGTATCTCGGACATCGAGAATGCGATCTCGCGTGAGGACCTACGGGGACTCATAACGGATGGCGCAATAAAGGCACGCCAGAAGAAGGGCGTCAGTCGCGGCAGGGCCCGGGCACGGATCGCACAGCGGTCCTACGGGCACCGGAAAGGTGCAGGCAAGAGAAAGGGTGCAGCAGGTGCCCGCAACCCGAGCAAGACTGCATGGGTCCAGAAGATCCGTGCAATCAGGAAAGTGCTCGTTGAACTGCGTGCAGCCGCAACCATCGACCCGCACATGTATCGCGTCCTCTACCGCAAAGCGGCCGGAGGCCAGTTCAGGAGCGTCGCGCACATGAAGGCGCAGATGGAGATCCTCGCAGGGAGGATGAAGTAACATGGCAACAGGACCACGGTATTTTGTCCCCTTCCGGAGACGGAGGGAAGGCAAGACCGATTATTACCAGCGGACCCGGCTCATAGTTGCGGATGCACCACGGATGGTTGTACGCAAGACGAACCGGCACATCATCGTGCAGCTTGTTGTTGCCGAGATGGACGGCGATCGCACGCTCGTGGCAGCAAACTCTGCCGAGCTCGAGACATACGGATACAAGGGATCGATGTCCAACACTCCCGCGGCCTATCTTACGGGCATGCTCTTTGCCGTCAAGGCAAAGAAGGCCGGACAGGACCGCGCTATACTGGATATCGGGCTCAACCGCGCTACAACGGGCGCCCGGGTATTTGCTGCACTCAAGGGAGCAGTGGATGCCGGACTTGAGATTCCCTACGGCGAGGAAATCCTCCCCTCGGAGGAGCGTATCAAGGGAGCGCACATCGCAGCATACAACAAGAATGCCGGCGATCTCGTCAATAATGTCGAACAGGTGGCAGCTGCCATAAAGAAGGAGATGGCGTAAATGGCATACGAACGAGAAGAATGGCACCCGGTCACCGGTCTTGGCAAGCTCGTCGCCGCAGGCGAAATCAAGAGCATTGATCAGGTCCTCGAGAGCGGCAGGCCTATCAAGGAACCCCAGATTGTTGACGCGTTCCTCCCCGATCTTGAGGATGAAGTCCTCGATATCGCCATGATGCAGCGTATGACCGACTCAGGCCGCCGTGTCCAGTTCCGTGCCGTTGTCATTGTCGGCAACCGCAATGGGTACATCGGCTTCGGCCAGGGTAAGGATGTGCAGGTCGGCGATGCGATCAAGAAAGCGATCGTCAAGGCAAAGATGAATCTGATTAAAGTGCGCCGCGGCTGTGGCAGCTGGGAATGCGGGTGCGATGTAACCCACTCCCTTCCCATGCAGGTCACTGGTACCGCCGGCAGCGTCAAGGTCACCCTCAAGCCCGCACCCCAGGGTATCGGTCTTGTCACCGGTGACATCAGCAAGAAAGTGCTGGAACTTGCCGGTATCAAGGATACCTGGACGTTTGCGCGCGGACAGACCCGCACAACCATCAATTTCGCAAAGGCAACGTTCAACGCGCTTAAGGAGACCAATATGATCCGGACCGGGAGGTCACAGTAATGTACGCGGTCGTTCAGGTCCGCGGTGTTGTGAAAACCCGCCGTGACATCAAGGACACCCTGAAGATGCTGCGCCTGCACCACATCAACCACTGTGTGCTCATTGCGGACTCTCCCGAGAATCTCGGCATGATCCGGAAAGTCAAGGACTATGTAGCATACGGAGAAGTAGATGCAGCCACCGTCGAGACCCTCCTGCTGACCCGCGGAAGGGTTATCGGAGATGCGCCGCTTACGGACGAGTATATCAAGTCGAACTCGGCCTACGGCAGCATTGCAGACTTCGCGAGGGCACTTGCCGGCGGGGAAACGAAACTGCGCGACATGCCGGGACTCAAGCCCGTACTGCGCCTGCACCCCCCGCGCAAAGGATACAAGACCACCAAGCGCACATTCCCCCAGGGTGGAGCGCTTGGCTATTATGGCCAGGAGATCAATACTCTCCTCTATAAGATGAGGTGAAGCAGATGCCAACCAACAAGCGTTCAAAATACCGCGGATCGCGGACATGCGGTGGCGGCACCCATAAGAACCGCCGGGGTGCAGGAAACCGCGGCGGCAGGGGACGGGCCGGTATCAATGCCCACCACTTTGTCAAGTGGTACAAAGAGATGGGCGGGCCGGTATTCGGTAAGGACGGGTTCTGCAACCAGACCAGCACCGACGTTACAGTAATTGATGTCGGTGCGCTGGATCAGATCATCCCCTCGCTCATCGCCCAGGGCATTGCCAAAACAGAAGGCGATGCGATCGTGATCAATATCGCTGACATGGGGATCGACAAGGTCCTCGGCAGTGGCAAGGTCACCCGGAAGATCAACCTTTCCGCATCGGCATTCTCTGAGACTGCGAAGGCAAAGATTGAGAAAATGGGTGGAAAGGTTCTGGTTGCATAACGACCATCCGAACAATTTTTTGGTGAAACAATGGGAAACCTGCTGGATCGAATGGAACCCCTGCTCGCTGCGATGCCCGCAGTCAAGAGCCCTGAAGGCCACGTTCATTTCAAGAACAAGCTGATCTGGACGTTAGGTATCTTAGTCCTGTACTTTGTCCTGACAAACATCCCGGTGTTCGGACTGGCACCCAACAGCGCGGATATCCTCGCTGCATACCGTGCCCTCCTTGCCGGTGCAAGTGGTTCGATCATCCATCTCGGTATCGGACCGATTGTCACAGCGTCCATCGTACTCCAGCTCCTCAAGGGTGCAGATATCCTGCACATAGACACGAGTGAAACGCGCGGACAGGTCATGTACATGGGCCTGCAGAAGATCCTGATTATGGTCATGATCGTGGTAGAAGCCGCCCCGAATCTTGTCGGTGGCTTCCTCCAGCCCGATCCGGTCATTGCAAACCAGTTCTTCGGTGGCAACCTGTTTGCGGTCTCCCTCCTGATCTTCCTTCAGATCTGTATTGGTGGAGTCCTCATCTTCTTCATGGACGAGGTAGTGACCAAGTGGGGTATCGGTTCCGGCGTCGGACTGTTCATTATTGCAGGTATTTCCCAGGCAATCGTCAACGGGTTCATCAGCTGGGCCAAGGTCAAGGACCAGTACCCGGTCGGATTCTTCCCCCGTCTCATTGCAATAGGTCTTGATGGCGGGAATTTTGTCCAGTATTTCGGTACGGATATGCTTGCCTTCATCACCACCATATCCATCTTCCTGGTCATCGTGTACGTTGAATCAACCCGTATCGAGATTCCCCTTGCCCACGCACAGATCCGCGGGGCCCGGGCACGGTTCCCGGTCAAGCTGATCTATGCTAGTGTCCTGCCGATGATCCTCGTGCGTGTGCTCCAGGCAAACATCCAGATGGTCGGGATGTTCCTCTCCAATATTAACATCACGATCTTCGGTACCTTCAGCGGTTCAACACCCCAGAGTGGTATCATGTGGTATCTCGCACCTATCAACGGTCCAGATCAATGGATGTGGTGGTCGACCGATCTCGGGCACGCTGCATGGCAGGTGCTATTACGGATGGGGATAGATATCACATTTATGGTGGTCGGAGGTGCGATCTTCGCTCTCTTCTGGATCAAAACCGCCGGGCTTGACTCCAAGGATGTCGCCCGTCAGATCCAGCTATCAGGCATGTCCATCCCTGGCTACCGCCGGAATCCGCAGGTGCTGGAAAAGTACCTGGACCGGTATATCCCCCGTGTAACGGTGATCGGTGGCGTCTTCATTGGTGTGCTCAGTGTAATTGCAAACCTTTTCGGTGTCATCGGTTCCGTAAGCGGAACCGGACTGCTGCTTACGGTCAGTATCACCTACCGGCTCTACGAGGAGATCGCGAGCCAGCAGATCATGGAGATGTACCCGTTCATGCGGACATTCTTTGGAAAAGAGTGAGCCAGGAAAGGGACACTGAATGGAAGGGAAGAAGGTCATCATTACCGGTGTACCGGGTGTCGGCAAGACCACGGTAGTCAACGAAGCATTAAAAAAATTACAGGAACAGGGTATCGAGTACAAGTCGATCAACTTCGGCACATTCATGTTCGAGGTTGCCAGGAGCGACAAAATTGTGGAGAACCGGGACCAGATGCGCACCCTGGACCGCGCGGTGCAGAAGCGGCTCCAGCAGCGCGCCGGACAGGCAATCGCTCAGGTACCGGGAAATGTACTTATCGATACCCACGCCTCGGTAAAAACACCCAAGGGCTATCTTGCGGGGCTTCCCGAATGGGTCCTCCGCGAGCTGATGCCTGATATCATTGTGCTCGTTGAAACGGATGATGACCAGATCCTCATGCGTCGTCTCTCTGATGAAACGCGATCACGGGATAAGGAAGGATCCCGGTCCATAGCGGAACATCAGCAGTTCAACCGGTCCATTGCAGCGGCATATGCGATGATGACCGGATGCACCATACGTATTATTACAAACGCGGATTTCCTGCTCGAACAAGCATCGTCCGAGCTGGCCGACGTACTCCGGTGAATGCATGAATTTCAAAAAGATCTGGGACGAGTACGGTATCTGGCTCACCTTCGGCTTCATGTTTCTCATGATGTATACCTACACGGTCCCATGGCTGCGCCAGGATGTCGGGCAGGGCCTGGACTCAGTTTTTGCACCATTTGTGGTTGGTTTTGGGATCCCATTTTATATCCTGATTGTAATCCTCTCCGGTCTTACCGGTCTCTACTCATCGATCGTCCAGAAATACACCATCGATTATGACAAGATGACCGCGTCGCAGGAGCGGATGAAGGAGTTCCAGGCGGAATTCCGTGAAGCGCAGCTCTCTCAGGATGAGAAGAAGATCAAGAAACTGGAGGCCAAGAAAGACCGGGTCATGAAAGAACAGCTCGAAATGTCCCAGGAACAATTTAAGCCAATGGCAATCATCCTGGTCCTCACCGTCCCAATCTTCTTCTGGCTCCTGTACCGCCTGAACGAGATCCAGACATCGATCACCATGCCATACCTGGGAACCCATAACCTTCACGAGGCAGCAATCTGGATCATCCCCGCATGGATTCTCTGGTATATGATCTGCTCGATCACAATGAGCCAGGTAATAAGGAAATCCCTGAACATCGGGGGTCTCTGATGCGTATCACCGTGAGCGGGTTGCCCGGGAGCGGGACAACCTCTCTCTCACGGTATCTCGCAGAGCGCCACGGGATTACCATGATCTCTGCGGGAGAAGTCTTCCGACAGCTGGCAAAAGAACATAATATGGAGCTCGCTGAGTTTGGTGAACTGGCGAAAAAGGACGCATCCTACGACAAGATGATCGATGCCCGCCAGAAAGAGATTGGACGGGTACAGAACGATATCATCATCGAAGGAAGGCTCTCCGGCTGGATGGTAGAAGAAGCCGATCTCCGGATCTGGCTTTATGCGCCTATCAGTTGTCGTATCAACCGGATTGCGTTCCGGGATCAGGTATCCGACACAAAAACCGCGGAACACCTTACTCTTGAACGCGAGCGGTGTGAGGCGGACCGCTACCAATCATACTATTCTATCGATATTGGCGATCTCTCCATCTACCACATCATCCTGAACTCTGAGCACTGGGATGTAGAAGGGCTGGGCGCCATCATCGACACGGCGATTGAACGGATGAAAGCCGGCAAAGCCACTTCGTGACGCATCACAATCAGGCAGCCTGGATTCCTTTCAATTCCTCTTTAGTCCATGTGTTCCCATGCAGAGGTTTTTTTCATAAGAAACAATGTAACCAATATACGTGAGTGTGACCGCGATGGAAGATGACATCCTCATCCGGCTTGTGGAGTCGTGGGACGAAGATGATATCGTCAGCCTGTACCGCGCCGGCAGGTGGTGGAAGGATGAGTACGACCCGCGGAGCATCCGCGGCCTGATCCGGGGCAGTTTTGCATTCGCAGTTGCCATCGACAAGTCATCGGGTCACGCGATCGGCATGGGCAGGATCATATCGGATGGCGTCTCAGACGGATATCTTCAGGATCTTGTCATCCTTCCGGAATTCCGTCACCGCGGAATCGGTAAGACTCTTGTTACAGCACTGCTAAAAAAATGTCAGGATGCCGGCATATCGTGGATCGGGCTTATTGCAGAACCCGATACCGAGATCTTTTACAAGCCCCTGGGGTTCCACCGCATGGAAGGACATATTCCCCTGATACTGACCGGTGATCCATGATGCTCAGCCAAGCGGATTTCAAACCAGTAACCCTTGCGGACCGGGCGTTCTTCGAAGAACATTATGCCCGGTACCCGCAGTTGCATTCGGATAATACCTTCACGAATATGGTCTGCTGGAACCATTTTGCGCATTACACCTATGCGTACGTGGAGGAGAATATCATCATTGCCAGCACCATCGGCAGCGTGACCCGGTTCCGACCCCCTATCGGCCCCCGGAACCCGGCACTGCTCCGCTCCCTGATACAACTGGCATCCGATGTCAGCGATAATGAACCCATTGTCCTTATCGATCCGGAGACCGCACTCTGGATGCGGGAGGTCTGCCCGGGAATTAACCTCGTGCCCGATCGCAACCACTTCGAATATGTCTACCGCGCTGCCGATCTTGCGGAACTTCCTGGTAAGAACTACCTGACCATCCGCCGCCAGATCAACAAGTTCAGGAAGAACTGCACAAATGTTGTAGAACCGATCTCAAAAAATAACTGGGAGGATGTAAAGCGCTTCCTCATCGAATGGTGCGAATGGAAAGGTTGCGAAGGTGACCTTGTTCTCGCGCACGAGAAGGAGGCCGTCTTTTTTGCCATCGATCATTTCGACCAGCTTCCTCTTCGAGGTCTTGTCATCCGGGTCTTCTCGAAGATCGGGGCAATCTCTCTCTATGAACCTATGACCCCCGATACAGCGCTCGTCCACTTCGAAAAGGGTCTTCCCGATTGTGAGGGGATCTACAAGGCGATCAACAACGAGGCCGCAGTTCGTCTTGCAAAGACCTTCACGTTCATCAACCGGGAGAGCGATCTTGGCGTGGCCGGTCTCCGCGAGGCAAAAATGCGGTATCACCCCCATCACATGGTAGAAGTGTTCTCCATGAAGCGGGACTCGTAATACCCCGAGATACCGGATAAAATATTTTCTCTCAAGGGATAACCCCGCCCCTATCTTTTTCCGGAAACAAGGGAAAAAAAGGGATTAGAGGTTGGCAATGAAATAAACGAGGAGTAACGGTATGAAGATAACTGCCCAGACTCCTTTGTTCCAGAGATAAATTCCCCTCCCATCACACGACGTGACAGGAAGCATTTCGAAGACTGCTTCGAGCAGATTGATCGAGAACCCGATAGTTCCTGCGGTCACAAATAGCCCGCCAAGTGGTATGAGCAGCAGGCATCCGAACGCAATGATCACACTCATTACCGGGCCCGAGAGCATGACTATACCCATGCTTCGTTTCTCCAGGGGCTCTTTTTCATGAACAACGGTCAGTGTCGGCTGGGCAAAGACACTCCCGAAAAGCCATGATGTGAGGGCCATGAGGATGGTCCCCATTCCCCAGAACTGGATCTCGGTTGTGCTCTGGTATTTCCTGTTCATAAACCAGTGTGCAATCTCGTGGGTCATCAGGGCAATACCACCCATTACTATGTATATAGCAATTTTTGCAGGATCCAGTGGCAGGCGTGCTGCATAAAAAAACAGGACCCCAATGATAATGGCACCGATCGCGACGACGATAAGTTCACTCCGGGTAAACCCGAACAGCAATTTCCTGTCGTGACTCTCCGATATATCCCGTTTCTCCTTTTGTTTGTCCGCAACCCTGCCCTGGAGGACCTGAGTGAGGGAATTTTCAATGAACATGAGCAGTTTTGCAAACCACGCCGAGAGAGCCGAGCCGAACGTTGTCATTCCAAGAGCAGTCACCGCAACGCCGGCGCCAACCGCTGCGACCGGAGCCACTTCATCCGGAATAATGCCGGACAAGGGAAGACCTTTATCTTTTCTGCAGGTCTGCTGCAGTGGAGGTGGAGGACTGGTTTTTGTTTTCTGGAGGGTATGGGTGACGCCCTCAATAATGGCAGTGTTGTCGTGCTGAACACTGTAGCCGTCAGGAAATACGATCGTAATGTCGGCATTCAGATTGATGGGGTACTGGTATCCTCCCGGCAGGGGATTGTTACCGGCAAACTGGTTGAGGTTGATTGTTGATGTAGTAAGGGTGTTCTTATTCACCTGGGCAAAGCCGGGCATTACCAGCTCGGCAGCTCCTGGTTGTACGCACATTACCTGGAAATTCTTTCTCGAGGGATCGTTTGCATTATGGTTCTGAAGGTTGGTGATAAATGGGGTGCTTGTCGCGATGAGCCCTTTCATACCAAGATATTCAGCAGGATTATCCTGGTATGTCACGTCCATCACCGCGTTACCCTTCGGATCAACCGTGATATAGACCTGGTGGAGTTCGAATGCGCTGGCAGTAGATGCTAAAAGAAGGCACGATAGCAAAATGACAGGGAGGAAACGGGGGTGCATACAGTCCATTTCTCTGTTCAGATGATTTAAATTTTTCAAAATGTTCCGGTGAGTGCCGGCCCGGTCCGGCAATCGCAAAATATGTTCCTGAGGATGAGATCAGCCCTGTACCTTATTTTTGCTACATGCTGCGTTTATGGGATGACGAACAGGGCAATACTCGTTAAGGTGATCAGACAACCGCCAGTGCCATTATGCCGGCTGCGATGATCTTGACCGCAATTGCCGCCACGAGCATGCCGAGGACTTTTCCCATGATATCGGTGACCACTTCGCCAAGTACGCGCTGGATCAGCTCTGAATAATACAGGATGATCCATGTGGCGATGAGCGAGAGAGTGATAGCAACAAAGGGAATCAGGATCCCAAAATCCTTTGAAAGGAGCATGACTGTAGTGATAGTACCCGGCCCGCAGAGAAGCGGTGTCCCGATAACTACACCTGCAGCCGTCTTGGTACGTTCCTTGCAGTGGCCGATCTCGATCCCGAGTGCCATCTGGAGGCCCAGGAGGAAGAGCAGGAATCCCCCGGCGATCTGGAAACTGGGCAGAGTCAGCCCGAGGAGGTCAAATATCGTTTTGTTGAAGATGAGGAACAGGTACATCAGGCTGCCTGCCACAGCGACAGCGATGAACGCCTGCTTATGGATCTCTGCGGCACTCTGGCCTTTTGTCATCTCCGCGAAGATAGGGACGGAGAGGAGCGGATCGAGGATGATGAACAGTGTAGCAAAAGCATAGAGGATGCCGGGAAGAAGATCCATTGTAGTCTGATCAGAATTATACGCTCTTTTCTGGGATAAAAACGCCGGGTCTCCGACCTTTGATAATTTCTGGCGCAGGCATTTCACCGCGACCGTTCCAGGTTGCATCATCCAAAATATATAATAGGCGGCACCGTCCATGTTCCAATAGAGCGGCTTTCACGCCCATGCTGTCCGGGCAGGGCCGCACGGGAGAAATTTCATGCCAAAAGCCCTACAAGCATCAAAAAAAGGTGTCAAGAAAAAAACTGCCCCTGCCGCAGCGAAGAAGAAAACCTCCGCGGCCCTTGCGAAAAAACCTGCAACTGCCAGAAAAGTTCCGGTAAAAAAAGCGGCTGCACCGGCAAAGAAAACAGCAGCGGTAAAAAAGAGTACCACGATTACCCCAAAAAAGAAACCGGCGAAAAAAATCCCGGCGAAAAAAAAGTCAAAGGACATGACCAGGTACCGCTGCAAGCTCTGCGGGTACATCTACTCGCCTCTTCGCGGCGAACCGCATAACGGTATTCCCGCCGGCACGGCATTTGATGACCTTCCTGATACCTATGTCTGCCCGGTCTGCGGTATGCAGGGCAAAGGCCGGATTGGCAAATGGGGATTTGAGGAATGGCGGCCGACACGGTACATCTGTTCGATGTGCAGTTACATATACGATGAAAAACGCGGAGAACCGCACAGGGGGATAAAACCGGGAACGAAGTTTGAGGATCTTCCGGATGATTACGTCTGTCCGGTTTGTGCCCTTGACCCTAAGATCCGAGTCCAGTTTGGGAAGGTCCGCAAACAAGGTTTCGAGCCGCTCCCTATGTAATTATCTTCTTTTCTTTTTTTCCGGTTGAACGCGTTACGCAACCTGTTTTAATCCGCGAGGCCACTCTCAAGGAAAACGCACGATCTTATAACCTAGCACGTCCATGCTTTGAATATATTCGCACACCATGGTGCGAAGCCGTGCGTAAGGGGTCAGGACATGCAGGGTATACAGGATCCTTCACTTTTCCAGAAGCAGCAGGCTCTGGCACGGTTCCTGAACGTGGATCCCGACTCACTCACGGTATCGCGGGGATCCCTGTATGGTTTCAAAGCATTTTTCCATGGGAATAATGAAGCTTTTCTGGTCCTGACGGATCCGGAGGCGACGATTGCGGCGGAACATGCTGTATCAGAAAAACTCTGGTTCATCTGCCTTGAAACCCTGTTTGCCTATTTTGATATCGATGCATACCCTTCGGATGTCCTTGGGCGGATGAAAACAAAGGAGATTCGCCGGGTTAATGACGAGATCAAGGTGCTTCTCCATAATACCAACGGAATGCCGGCCCTCCGGCAGAAGATGCTCTCCTACGGCAACCGGAAGAACCTGCTCGCTGATTATGATCAGGTTGAGCATTTTCAGGACGGGTACTTCATTTACCGGCTGTATTGAATTCCCACCTGAATTTTTTCTATATAGCACCGGTTTTTTATTGCTGCTATCCTTCCACTGATTCCGTGTTTTGGATTGCGAATCTATAAAACTACCGGCAGGTGACCTTACTATTAGTGATAAAAATGGACCGGCCGAATTCCTTCGCTATGCATGTGGCGGGTGTATTTTTCCTTGTCTCCCTCTGCGCCTGCCTGGTCGTTGCACCCGTGGGGGCATACGGGTATAGTACGGATTTTGAAGGGTATCTCGGTGACACGATTGATCTCAGCGGGGTATCGTACAACAGCAACGAGGTGTACCTCTTTATGACCGGGCCTGGCCTGCCCGCCAATGGCGTCACTCTCACCGACACGTCCAAACGGGCGGATCAGGGAAATTTCAACATGATCGATGTCGATAGTAGCCAGCAGTGGTCCATGAAATGGAACACTGCACGGATTCAAAATAACATCGATCCTGGTACATATACGGTTTATGTCGTGAATGCGCCGGTTGATGCATCAAACCTTGCCGGCCATAGTTACCAGACGCTCAGTGTCTATCTGAAAGATAATGGACCCAAACATCAGGGAAGTGTAAGCGTAGGGGCAAGCTATACACTCCATCCCGGAGGTTTGACGGATGATACAGGTGTGCCGACAACCGCGTTTACTACCGTTCCCCCCACAAGCCCGCCACCTGCAAGCATACCGGAAACTACCGCTTCAACCCTTCCGATCACAGCGATCACCAGTCAACCTACACAAAAATCTGCATCCATTCCCTGGGTGGCACTCCTGTGTGCAGCCGGCATCGGGTTATTCGGGACCTTTTCCCGGAAGGACTGATATCACCGGGGGTTAGAATTACCCCCGCCAGTCCTGTGGCATAATTCCAATTTATTTTCCCCCCGGAGAGCCCTGCAGGTACAGGAAAAAGGATGTTACGGGGAAAACAGCAAGGTATTATCATACCCATGGGTGAATGGTAATATGAGTGGAATGGACATCCCTGCGATACTGGACAAGGCGCACCACCTCATGAAGGTCGGGCGTTATGACGATGCGATCTCCCTCTATGACAAGGTCCTGGAGGTCAATGGGAATAACACCGTAGCGCTTGAAAACAAGGGCAAGATCTATTATTATCTCGGCAGGCACGAAGACGCGATTACCTGCTATGATAAGGCGATTGCCATCAACCCGAATCTCATCACCGTATGGTTCGAGAAAGGGTATACGCTCCGGAAGATACACCGGTACGAAGAATCCATCGCATGCTTTGAACACGCCCTTGCCATCGATCCGGAATATACCTTCGCCCTTGCCAACAAGGGATATTCGCTCAATGAACTGGGAAGGTATGCCGAAGCGATCAAATGTTTCGATGCGATCCTCGAGACGAGTCCGAATAATATCCGTGCCATGACTTCGAAGGGGATTGCATTGCGTGAGCTGGGAATGAATGAGGAAGCGGTCTCCTATTTCGATAAGGCGATCGGGTTCAATCCTATCAACTCCTTTGTCTGGTACAACAAGGCAATCGCCCTGCGTAACCTCGGGCGATCGAAAGAGGCTGATGAGGCTATCAAGGTCGTGAATTTCCCTCAGGGTACCGGGAAACGGTAACACAGGCAAATATCTTTTTTTGATCCTTAAACCGTCCAAAATATCCGGCTTTCCTGCACGAGCCGGTCAGGAGAGGTCTCAGGAATTCGAAGAAATTGTGACAAATTTCCTCTCATGGTCCGGGTTCTTCGACCCCTCACTAATTTGAAGAAATCAGATGATTTCTTCTCCAACTCAAACTTCGTTTCACGAAGTTCTTCGCAATTCGAAGAAGTCCAACAGGACTTCGAGAAAGAGATGGTAGGCAAAACCGACCTTCGAATTCGAAGAAATCTGAAGATTTCTTCTCTAACTCGAACTTCGCTTCGCGAAGTTCTTCGTAAAAAAAAATTAAATGAGTTTAAAGATTGGGTGGCTTTCTGATTTGCACTCGATCCCGAGCTGGCGGGTTGCCTCAAGGACGGTAATGTCCGTGTAGGCCTGTGCGGTGATCATTGCTTCTACGTTCTCGATTGGTCCGTACATGATGAGATCTGCACCGAGGGTGCTTGCAATCATGTTGCAGCCGATATCGGGTGCTGACCATGCTGCCTGCTTGATGCCTTCGATACCGCCAAGGTAGTGGTGGGACATCTGTTTCAGGAGCACATCCTTGCCCTCGTATCCTGCTGCGAGTACTGAGGGAGTCTTGCTCGTTCCCTTCCAGCGCTTGAGCCAGGTCCAGGATACGGTCATGTTGTGGTATGCACCACCGGTTGGGTAACCGTGGATTGCCTTGCAGGCAAGGATCTCACGGTATGAGCCGCCGCTGCCGAGTCCGAGCGGGGTTGCTGCAGTGTCGAGGATCGGGCGCTTGATACCGCAATATTCTGCGATTTCCAGCATACCCTTGGTCTGTCCTGCGACGCCACCCTGGGTGAGTACTTTCTCCCTTCCGGTGACTGACGGATCTGCAGGGTTGAACGCGAGGACAATGGCTGCATCGACGTCACTGTTCTTGAGCGCTTCGATGCTCTCCGGCAGGATCGAACCGTTGATCGAGTTGTAGATCGCACGGTGTGCAAGACCGACTTCGGTAACGTACTTGCATGCATGGGCAAGTGCCGTCGGTACCGATGAGTCCATTAAGAACGCGGTCTTGTTGTCGATTGAGTCGAACCAGTTGAAGTAGCTCTCGAATGCTTCTCCGTATTCCGCGATGATCTGGATGAAGTGCGGAACACCGGTCAGGTCTGAGAGGACCTGGCAGCGGTTCCAGAGAGCCTCTGCCTTTGCCTTGTCGATCGTACCCTTGTGGTCATCAAGCACGCACTCGTGCTTGTTGTAGAAGATTGACGCACCCAGTACTGTAGGGTACTCGCCGGGCTGTCCACCGATCTTAGTGCCGTTGAAGTCCCAGACACTCTGTTCTTTTTCGAATCTGAACATATTTTATTACACCTCCGTTATACCATTGCCATTAGTTTCTGGTACAGGAACAGCAGCATAATGAATACAATAACGCCTGCCATGAGGCCGTACAGTATGCCGATATCCCGACCAATCTTTCGTCCAACACGCTGTGCAACCTCTGCATCCACGAACTCGATCTTCTTCTCGATCTTGTCGAGCCTCTTCTCGATCTCGAGGAACTGGGGGTTTGCACTTGCAGAGCCGACTTCCTGTCCGCCAGCCGCTTCCTTGACTTCGACGACGATAGCCTCAGCACCGAACGCGCCCGGATCGCGGGCCTTGAGTTCGTTGATCTTGGCTTTCACAGCGCCGACGTCTTCGGTTTCCATGATGTTGACGACTTCAACCTGTTCCTGGAAACGCTTGATAGCGGCGTCGTTGAGGTTTTCGATGAACGGAATAGCGCCCTCTGCGCCGACGACCCGTCCTTCCTTGACGCCGTTCTTGTGGAGAGCGACGAGAGTCTGGGCGGAGAGGTGTCCCTTCACTTCAGTACCTACGAGGAGGGCGAACCTGATGTTGGGGTTGGCAATGACGTTGGCGATAACCTTCTCAAGGCCGAGGTTTTCGGTCTTACAGGAACCGCACAATGCCGCGCCTGCGTCGCAGATGCCCTGTTCATCGAGGTGAGAACCCATGGTGATAACAGCCACCGGGCTGTTAGCGTCCCCTGAGTGGAAGTCTCCTTTGACGAGTGGCCATCCACTTGCTGGTGATTTCTTGTCTGCCATCTTGTTCACCTCATCCCACCAGTAATGCCGGCAGCACGATCAGGATCAATGCAATGAGTAATCCCGCCATGAACCCGACTAAACCGCTTGCGGAAACTGCCGAGTCAATCTTGTTGGTCCTTGCCAGGATCTGCGACTTGTAGCGGATGTTTTCCACCATGTTTTCGATCGCAACCATCCTGACGGGTCCTGCTGATTTTGCTTCTTCTGCCATCTCTTTCACCTCATCATCAGGAATCCGACCAGGGCGAACGAGATGATCAGACCGATCATCAGTCCTTCGATCTTACCTGCATAGACCCCGGCGGCAAACTTGTCGCGGTAACCGATGTCCGTGACCATCTTCTCGATGATCTTCATACGGGCCGTTATGAGTGCCATCTCACCGGAGAGCGGACGGACTTCGCCGCCAGCTTCTTCTGCACCGCCAGCCGCTTCCTTGACTTCGACGACGATAGCCTCAGCACCGAACGCGCCCGGATCGCGGGCCTTGAGTTCGTTGATTTTGGCTTTCACAGCGCCGACGTCTTCGGTTTCCATGATGTTGACGACTTCAACCTGTTCCTGGAAACGCTTGATAGCGGCGTCGTTGAGGTTTTCGATGAACGGAATAGCGCCCTCTGCGCCGACGACCCGTCCTTCCTTGACGCCGTTCTTGTGGAGAGCGACGAGAGTCTGGGCGGAGAGGTGTCCCTTCACTTCAGTACCTACGAGGAGGGCGAACCTGATGTTGGGGTTGGCAATGACGTTGGCGATAACCTTCTCAAGGCCGAGGTTTTCGGTCTTACAGGAACCGCACAATGCCGCGCCTGCGTCGCAGATGCCCTGTTCATCGAGGTGAGAACCCATGGTGATAACAGCCACCGGGCTGTTAGCGTCCCCTGAGTGGAAGTCTCCTTTGACGAGTGGCCATCCACTTGCTGCCGATTTCTTATCTGCCATGTTAGGCCCCCTTGATCAACTGGAATGCAATGATTCCTGCAATGAGTAGTCCAACGGCAAGTCCATACCAGAATGAGGTGATCGTACCTCCGATTGCAAGCCCGTGCTCCCTGTTGGGGAACGAGGCGAGCAGGTTGCCTTCTCCAGAGAGCATGTTGACCAGATCGTCGCTGGTTGCTTCGAGGACGGTAACTTTCTCGAGGACCGGTGAGAGTGACTCGCCAGCCGAGGTAATGACGCCAATCATCGGGTCAGCGACAAGGCCGAATTCCGGGAGTACCTGTATGTATGCCATAATCAGTGTCCCTCCACTTCTGGAATCGGCTTCGAGTCGAGCCATGCGGCTGCATCACGCTTGGACAGGATCATGTACTGGCAGTAGGTGTATCCCCATCCAATGATGGCGATGACCAGCGAGATGAGTGCCGAGCCGGCACTGATCAGGGCAAAGGACATAATGGCTGCAACGAGCATGGAGAGGAACCCGCACTCTGCAGTAAGCATGAGCATGCGGTCCTGTTTCCAGCCGGGTCCGAGGCAAGCGTTGAACGGGTGCTGGATTGCGATTGCTCCGAGGAGGAATGCGACTGCAATCAGGCAGCCGCCCATGAATGACTGCTGCTGGGTCAGGAGAACCTGGCCGAGAACGGTGACAGTCCCCGTAGTAAGTCCTGCGAACGTGAATCCGCCGGTCATCAGTGCCGCAAAGCCCATGAGGGTCAGTGCGCCGACGACTGCCATCTCGGTCAGTGCCTGCACCATGGCCGGGATCTTCATGTTCAGGATGTTGTTGGAGACATACCCGAGGATGAACCCGATGATGGCTGCAAGGATCAGTGCGACGATGGGTGCCAGGATATTGAACCTGGTTGCCAGGAGCATCGCAATAACGCCAGAGCCGAATGCAATCATACCTGCTGAGGGAACACCGGTACCGATACCGTAGCTGCAGAGCACCTTGATGGTGTGGCTCCCCCAGATCAATGCTGCAACCACCGCAAGACCACCGAAGAATGAGAACATCTCGGTGCCGGTGAGGACATTGAGGTATGTGAGGTAGAGACAAACGAGGGTGCTCACGACTCCCGCAATCATGATCTTATTGTGCGGGACGCCCCCTTCAATTACTTCAACTTTTACTGACATCTTCTACACCTCAGGTGAATGGCAGGGGCAGCACGATCAGGATCGCTACGAGTCCGCAGAGTGCAGATGCAACAGCGGATGCAACGATCGCCCGTGGCCAGCGCTTGAATTTCGGGTCGTGGGGTCCTTCGATGGTTCCCGTGATGTTGTAGGCAGTGAGCACTGCATTCACGAGGAACATACCCACGGCGAACATACCTGCCATGGATACCGCGATCGGCATGACCTGTTCAGGTTTGAGGGTCATCAGCGTCGGGAGTGCTCCCTCGTAGAGGTTGAGCAGCTCGAGATAGATGAGCGTACCGCCGGCACCGGCAAAGATACCGCCAGTGACGCCACCTACGAAGGAGACGAACGGGAGGCCATGGCCCTCAGTTCCCTGGGACTTGTATTCTGCCTGTGTGTCTCCGGTGATTGGGTCCCGTGCTACTTTACCAGATGCTGCAGGTATACCCATGCCGAAAACGTAGACGAAGTTGACCATCATACAGGTGATTGCCATCATCAGGCCGCCACCAACGCCGCCGGTAATGACGACAACGATCGGGTCCTGGCCTGCTGCTGCAGCCCATGCTCCGCCGAAGAGACCGGCAAGACCGCCACCAGCTGCGAGCATCGCGACACCGGTAGCAATACCTGGTGCCTGGCCCATTGCAGCAGGTGCGCCGCCGACCGGGACGAAGTGGACGCCGAAACCGATCAGGACACCACCAATAATAACACCGATGAGGGCCATGAGGCCGACGGTCGGGGAAACAAACCAGCAGATCCCGAGAAGGATCAGGAGCAGGACAACACCGACGCCCATTGCGGTCGGGTTCATTGCCGATCCTGTTGCCGGCTTTGCTGCGACTGCGCTCATGAGGATGCCTCCTTGATCTCCGAGTAAGGTCCGTAGTTCTTCCGTGCCCAGACCTCTATGTACCGGTCAACGACCGTGAAGATGAGAATCATGAGGACACCGATTGCGATTGAACCCCAGCCGGCTCCGATCTTGTCGAAGAGAATGGTACGCCAGAGTTCGAGGAAGACAATCAGGCCGAAACAGATACCGGATGCCGAGCCGCCAATCTTTGCGGTAAACCATCCGTTGTCGATTGAGTTGCGCTCACCTGCTTCTGCATAGCGTACGATGTTACCGGACGCTGAGATTGGGACACCTGCACCGAACTTCTGGTTCTGGTACTGGCGTTCCTTACCGTAATACGGGTTGCCTGTTGCAGATCCTGCTGCACCGAGTGCAATACCCCAGATCAGCGCGAGAAGCGGCAGCGGGAACGGGTGTCCCAGTGCGCCATTGATCAGCTGACAGAGTGCAACGGTTGCAAAGATTGCAATAAAGGCATGTGCCATGGTAACCGGTGTCATGGACTTCAGGATGTCCACGTAGACCGGCTGCCCGAACTTGGACAGGCTGGCTGTCCTGCCTACATATGCGGTGGTTGCATAGACGCCCTGTACAAAGACTGCAAGTACAGAACCGAGAACGATTGCAAGAACCGCGTTAAACTGCATCGCCATAAAGGCCCATGCGAGACCTGCGCCCAGGCAACACCATAGACCGTATGCTGGGGGTTCGCCCGCGACCGCCTTGTTGAAGATGCGGTGCAGGAAACCCATCTGCGGAGCGAGCTGAACCTGTGAGTTCGGGTCACCCTGTGATCCGATGTTGGATTCAGTATCTTCTGCAGAACCGGCTACAGTGGCAAGAGCTCCTGTCAATGCAGTAATTCCAATGCCAAATACAATATGTTCCATTTAGCCTCCTCCCTACGTGCGAATGCACGAGAGTATTCAAAATGCAATGCCACGCACATCGAGTAAAAACTCTTTGTGGTTAGTGTAAATTTGGTCTGGTCTCGATTAAAAGGTTTCGAATTTATTCCGACGAAATCGGAGTATAAATCACGCCGATTAAAAATCAGAGCCCGATTCGGAATTATTTAATCATGTGAATTTGTGTTAAGGAAAATTTAGTTGAGTTGGGATCAATCGGGTTTGTGTAACGGGAGGAACCGGAGACCGGATCCGGAAAATTTCCCACACCCCATTTCCCAACCTTTAAGATACGCCGGTTCCTGATGATAGCTATGGAACGGATTACCGCCGTAGCAAAGGGTCGGGTGCAGGGTGTGGGATACCGGCACTTTGTCGCGGGTTGTGCGCAGGTGACCGGGGTGCACGGATATGTAAGAAACATGCCGGACGGCACCGTGGAGATGGTAGCCGAGAGTTCACCTGCGGCTCTTGCCGATTTTGTCCGCATGGTCCATGCCCGGAGCGAGACTCTGATGAAGGTTGAGGAAATTTCGGTCAGGAAGAGTCCCGCCACCGAAGAATTCCATGGGTTCCGGGTAGAATGGTGACAGGAATCCACACGGGCGTATGTATATGCAGCCTGACGGCTACTTCCCCACAATCGCCCGCATCAACGCCATCACGCCTGGTTTCGCGGGCTTCCGGGGCGACTGCATTCCGAAGCCTGCTATACCCGGCATCGGCTCATCATTGAACATCTCGTTGTTCAGCCGCTCGTTGAGCTCGTCAAAGATCCGTTTGTAGGCCGCACAATGAGGATCTACACCTTCAAGCAATCCTCCTGACGGAGCAATCGCGTTGTAGGGGCAGCCACCCCGGCAGTATTTGATGTGCGAACAGTCCCTGCATGCTTTGTCCACATATTCAGAGAATGCTATCATCCGCTGTCCGGGTTCTGACTCCATGAGCTGTTCCATGGTCGGATGGTCCCGGACATGGCCCATCACCCACTCCGGCATCCCGACAAACCGGTAGCAGGGATAGATACTCCCATCGGGGCCGATGGCAAACGTGTTGCCCATGCAGTTGACGAACGTACAGACACTTCCCCGGCGGGTAAAGACGCACCGGCAGAGATCGTTAATATTCATGACTTCCATAGTGCCGAGATTTTCGAGGGACTTATCGAGCAAATAGACGAGCAGTTCCCCGTACTCCGCCGGCTCCAGTGCCCACTCCTTCGGGTTCTCCGAACGGAGCGATGGGAGGGCCGGGTGGAGTTTCAAAACGAATCCCCGTTCCTTGAAAAAAGTGAAGATCTCTTCCCTCCGCTTCACCGATTTGTTGGTGAACGTACAGATGAACCGCACCATCAGCCCGTGGGCTTTCGCAATCTCGTAGCCCTGCATAGTCTTCTCAAAATATCCATCGCCCCGCTGTGAATTGGTGATATCCTCAGGACCGTCGATGCTGGACCCGATGGGGACATGGTACTCTGCCAGCACGTCAGCAATCTCCGGCGTCATCCGCCAGAGGTTTGTCTGCATCGCGAACTCCGGGGTAAGTTCTTTCAACTCCCCCGACAGGAGGGGCAGCGCCTCACGGTAAAAGTCCGCCCCGGCAAGGAGCGGTTCCCCGCCATGAAACGTGAACGTGACCCGGTCGGAACGGAAATTTCTGAGCCACGCGACCACGTCTTTCACGGTATCGATGGTCATGATCGGTGATCCTTCCTCAGAACTCCAGCAGTATTTGCACTTGGAGGGACATCCTAATGTCGGGATGAGCATGATGTGGAAGGGATTTTTCATGATACGTTTCTGTTTCTCCTGTGAGGGTAAGAGGGTTACGAAACCAGCGTTTTATCCTCTCGCGATCAGGGGGATCCCGTTATCCTCAGTCTTCTTCTGCCACCGGACAAGATGATGGAATTGGAATATGTTTCAGGGATCTGTTTTCCACCATCCACGATATGGCACACTGTATTATCCGGAAAAATCCGCCACGTCTGCTGATGCAAAAAATCTGCTCTGGTGAAATCATTTCATTGACGCTTTTGGGAGCTGCCGCTGCACCGGTGGAGGGGGGTCGGGCGGTGTACTTACAGTGCGAATAAAACGAAATAACTCAAGCGGGCGCCGTCTGAATTTCCCATACGGGTCTGGTTGTCCCGGGTAATAACATATCAAAGTACACCGCCCGACCCCCCCACACCCCTTCTCATTTCCGGGCCGGATTTATGCGGTTTTATGAAGTGAAAAGAGGAGTTGTTATGGCTCCATGGGGGAGAGGGGGTCACATGGGTACGAATGGAGGATATCAGAAAACAAATGGGTGTCCACAGAGCAAAAAATCGGATCATTATTGAACTGGATGAAACACCGGAAAAAAGAAAAAAATTTTTGTTGGGGATGTGCTTACCTAGCGGGGATGATCAGTGAGCGCTCGCCGGCTGGCATGAACTCACGGATTGCACCACGCGCGAACTCGCGGCGGGGTTCGGAGAAGTCGAACTTGAGCGACGGGTCTGCAAAGGTGATCTTAATCAGCGGGGACAGGGTCCATGCATCCTGGCGTCCATAGTGGGCGGCGGCTGCAATTGCTGCGTATTCTCCCTGGTGACCGACGTTCATTGCATAGTTCGGGTAGTTTGGTCCACGGAGCTCGCCGATACAGCCTTCGTCGGGTCTGATCGACATTGAGTTGGTTGAACCGCACTGGTCCTGCAGGTCGTAGCCGAAGAAGCCGAGACGTGACCAGCCTTCCTTGTGGGCGAGCATGGACATGTACCATCCGTTCAGACCGGCGTTGGAGTTTGCCGTTGCCAGTGAACAGGAGATACCTGCTGCTGCTGCAAGGACGGATGCACGCTGGGATCCGCCGAAGTGGCTCTCGAGGGTGGTGGGGTACTGTTCGTACTGTTCCATACCGTAGAGGGTGACTTCGGTTGCGATGTCGTTGAGGACTTCCTGGGTCTTCTTTGCCTTTCCGAGACCGCCGTGCTTTGCCTTGATATAGTCAAGACCATAGTAACAGTAGTCGTCGAGGATGTTGTCGGTGTATGCAGCGGTTGCATACTGAGTGAATCCGACACCACCAGACATATAAGATCCGAGCCAGATCTGGTCGAAGAGCATTGCACCTGCACCGACGACTTCAAGGGTTGCCTTGACGGGGTCGTTGGGGTACTTGCGGTCTCCCTGGATCATGTCTGCAAAGTGTCCGAACTTGATGCCACCTGGCTCGTTCGGGCCACGTGCACGGCGGGCGGGCAGGATGTCTGCCATCTGGATAACACCGGCGTGCTTTGCGGCGAATGCGAGGTCAGCGACTGCTGCCTCACCTGCGCACATCTTGTAGGCGCCGATGAAGGACATACCGATCTGCATTGCAGACCAGCGGGAGGTGGTTCCACCATCGCAGGTCCTGCTGACGGTTGTGGGGATGTGCACTGCCTGGTACATCGACTTGCCGACGGAGGCCTTGAGTGCTGCTGCACTCTTTGCCGGGAAGAGCTTGTCGAGGTTTAAGAGGAACTGGGGCTCGATGTCATCTGCCATCTCGTCGTCGCCAGTGAAGATCTTCACGTAGCAGTCGTCGACAAGTGACGGGTGGGTCTCGACCATGTGTTCCTGAACAACGGCTGCGCCGGGCATTGCATGGTTCAGCACGTGGAGGTACTCGTTGATGGTCTCAGGAGTAACTTCCTTGCCGAGCCGCTTCTGGAGGGTGTTGTGGGCAAGGTCAAGACCTACGATGATGGTCCTGCGGATGTCGTCCCACATCTGCTGCATTGCGGCGTTGTTGACAAAGTGGAGGTCGTCGCCTTCTACAAAGACGTTGGTTCCGCTGACTTCGTAGGTCATCAGCTGGCGCTGACCGAGCGGGATACCACCGCAGTGGCACCGCTTGGGGTCGTACATGGAGATACCGCGGTCCATCTCGGCCTTCTTACCGGCCTTCATGAACTCGACTTTGCGCGGGGACTGCTCGAGACCTTCGCGGGCGAACACGGTTGAGGTTGCCTGGGGGTCCTCTGCAAACTTCTCCTTCATTGCCTTCAGGAAGAGCTTCTGGGTTCTCTCGATCTTTGCTGCTTTTGCCATAATTATGCCTCCTTTGGCATGAAGCCGTATTTTACCCTGAGTGAGTGGATGCGCTGGATGTATTCGATCAGTTCAGCGTCGTCACGGTAGGCAGTGCCTACGAGCGAGTGGTAGATCGTTGAGTTGGCCTTGATCCACTTTGCGTCCATCGGCTTGCCGACCTTGACTTCTCCATCAAGGGGAACGCCGACCTGGTCCTTGACAATCTTGACAATGCCTGACTTCTTGTCGAGGATACAGCGCTGGAGCATGTCGAACATCATTCCGTTCTCATCGAGACGGAGGGAGTGTCCGTGCACGGTACAGCCACGGACGCCGGTGAGTGCCGGGTCGAAGAGCTCGGTGTTGACGAGGTCTTTTGCATATTTCTCAAGGTCTCTCTCACGGCATTCGACAATCTGACGGCCTGAGAGGGTACCCGGGTCAATGCCACGGAAGCGGTATGACTCGAGGTAGGACCTGAGGTACGGGTGGCAGGGTGCATTGTACATTGAGTCCGAGAACTGGATGTACCGGATGCGGTCGCCGGCCTTTGCGCCGTCGGTCGGGGTCACGAGCTTGCGGACAGGGCAGTTGGGCTCCTGCTGCTCAGCGAGCGGCGGGTGTGCACTCTTGTAGGCTGAGCCTGGTGCACGGTGTCCCATGATCAGGACGAGGTCCTTATCTGAGACATCCCGGAGCTTTGTGAGCTTGTGGTTGGGGTCCATCTGCTTGCGCCTGTTGTCGGCGACAATAGTCTGACCGGCACAATACTGGGGTTTATATGCCATTATTTTATCACTCCAATGAATCCTTTTTTTTCACAATTTTCATTACCGACGAAATGACTTCCGCCATCTTTTCGCGCGTGGGGGTCTGACCACGGGTCACACCGCTCACGATGGACACGACCGTACCTTTGGTACGGATCTTGTCTTCAGGCGGCATCACCACGGACGTCTTCACGCCCTCCTTTGCGAAATCCTCATAATCGACCGGGGACTGGGAGACCACGATCGCCTTCACATCACAGGCCTGGAGAATAAACCTGACCTTGTGCACCACATGGGAACGTACGTTCCCGTGGTGGAGAATGGCGATCTTGTGTTTCTCGATCTGCACGATCTCTTTGGGAGTAAGCCCGAAAGAAGCGCCGAGGACGCCACCGCCTATTTTCGGTGCGTCCGGCGGTATACCGCTTCCGGCGTTCAGCACCAGCGTACTGATGCTGTATTCAACGCCCTGTTGTCGCAGGCCTGAGGTGATATCGCACACCGGTTTGGTCACGTGGCGGCGTCCGGGGGACATCCCGACCACGATCACATCCGGGTACCGGCATTCGGAGATGGTACCCCTCTGGGCAATTCCGCCTCCTTTACCCATGCCCATCGCCTCGCGGCAGTCAACAACCTGGGTTACTCGTCCAATCGGCATAGTTATTTTATTCCCTGGAGGATTATCGGCTTGGACTTGCTGCTTGGATCAGCAAGGCCGAGCATCTCTTTGTCCGCGTCCGGACCGAACTTGCAGTAATCCACAAGTGACGGTTCGGTCTTCATGAATCTGCCTTCCTGAATCCGGAAGGTAAAATTCGTAAAGACCGGTTCGACTGCGGCTTGCAGTGCGGGGATCACATCGCGGCTCTCCAACTCAAGCAGAACGGTGCCTACATGAACCTGGAGAGGAACCTCCTGGTCGCCTACACGGATGGTCTTCCTCATGGGATGCGGGTTGGCAATCCCCTTGGAAGGTCCATAGGGTACCGTTGCCGGCAGGCGGGGTCCGTTGAGGACCATCCGCCGTACGCCGGCAACGCTGACGACTTTGTTCAGCAGACGTTCTGTAGTCTCGGGGTTGAGCAGACGCTCGGTGATAATCCTGCACTGGGGGAACGTGGCTTCGGTCATTCGTATCCTTTGCGGGTTCAGATACCCTTTGCAACTGCCTGGATCGGCTTCTTGAATGCGTCAAGCTGGCCGAAGGTTTCCTGGTAGATCTTCGAGGTGTGCTCGGGTCCGAACATCTGGGTTCCTGCGTCGAGTGCACAGGCTGCAACGATACAGGGCATACCTACACCGGCTGCGTGCCTGGTTACGACGTGGTTACCGTTGAAGACACCGGGGCCGCCGCCACCATAGATTGAGTGGCTGAAGAACGAGAAACCGACTGCGACACCCATTGCGCGACCGTAGTCGGAGCCTGGGAGGCCGGTCTCGTGCTCGAGCAGGTCGTTGAAGTAGAGCAGGGTTGCTGAGACTGCCTGGGCGAAACGTCCGGCACCGCAGTTGACCATGGTTGCTGCAAGGGTACCTGCAGATGCGTAGGCGTTCCAGAGCATGGGGTCCTTGGTCTCGTAGAAGATGAAGCCGCTCTTGCCCTTCTTGCCTGCCTTGATGACCTTGTCCTCAATGGCACGCTCGACGAGGCTCTGCACGACAGTACCGATGGTACCGGTCTTGCCGTTCTTCTTGACGAGGTCGCAGACGATGTTGTTTGCGTTGAGTCCCTGGTATGCGTAGAGAAGGAGCTGTGCCCGCTCGAACGGACCGACAGCGTTACCCATCTCGAACATACCTGCCTGTTCGAAGGTGGATGAGAGTGCTGCACCCTGCATTGCATTCCGGTGGGTCATCATGACCGCGTGGTTGGCCGGGATGTTACGGAGTGCATAGCCGAGACCTTCGTTGAACTGGGGGATGGACAGGATCGAGACGACATTGCCGCCCTGCATGTCCATGGTCTGCGGGTAGGTACCCCAGACTGCTGCCTTGACATAGGAACCGTCGAACATGTCAACCTTGTACTGGTCAACCAGTGCATAGGTGGTGGCTGCTGCCACTACGGTTGATGCTACATCATAGGTTGATGCTGCATCCATACGGGCAGTCGGGCACTCGACCAGGATCATCTTGCCGCCGCCGACCTTGGTGATCTTGGTGTTGTCGCCGTCGGTGACCTTGACCATGTCCTTGATCTTGGCTGAAAGTGCATCGCAGTCCTTGACAACGCTGCAGTTCATGTTGCGTCCAAGAATCTGGTTCGACTTGCCGCCGACCTTTCCGGTCTTTAAGGCTTCCTCGATACCTGCAAAGTTGACTGCTACCGTCCTCTTGGTGAGGTCGATGACCTCAAGAGCGCCCTTGTTGACAACCGGGCTGATCCTGTCAAGAGTGACATTGCTCTTTAAGAGCTTACCCTCATCGTCGTAGAGGTCGATCGTTTCTTTGTATTTTGCCATGTGAATTCCTCCAAATTTCCATTTAACCGCGGTACAATACTGTCACTGAACGATGGTGTGTACTAATAGGAACACTGGTGGTGAATGAAAGTCGCTATTGCACGTCCCCTAAGATGGGACAGACAATAATTCCCAATTTCCCCATATAAGCATTCCTATTTTATCTCGGAAAAAAATTTTATATTTATTTTTGGATAGAAACAAAAAATGAAGCAATGTTCAAATATTACATAAATTTCTGCTTTCATTGTTTTACGCAGTATTAACTATCTTGAAAAAAGTGTTACTGGTTGTTATATCAGGTATAATAATGTTCGATTTTCCTGTGCGCTGTGCATAAAAAATAAGGGATTCCGGCCGGGTTGCTGGTGCGCCTGATGCGGTCCCGGTTAATCCATGGTCTCTTGCTGCTTATAGCGTATTATTTGTTGAATTCGCTGATGGGGCTTGGTCCGAGTTCGCGTACTATGTTGACTACATCCGTAACAACGGCTCCCCACTTTGCCCCTTCGGAGGCAGATACGAAGGTCATCCTGAAGCGTCGGTCATCAAGCCCGATGCTCTTCATCAGGCGCTTGACCATGAACATGCGCTTGGCTGCCTTGTAGTTGCCTTCAAGGTAGTGGCAGTCACCAAAGTGACAGCCTGAGACAAGCACACCGTCGGCTCCGTCTGCGAATGCCTTGAGGATGAAGAGTGCATCAATACGTCCGGTGCACATCACACGGACAATCCTGATGTCGGGCGGGTACTGGATACGGCCGCCACCGGCAAGGTCTGCACCGGCATAGGAACACCAGTTGCACACGATACCCTGGATCTTGGGCTGCCAGATGCCGGGTCCCCTTTCGGGAATTGCGAAATTTCCTGGAGCTGACATTTACTGCTCACCTCCGAGGAGGAATGCATCGATCTGTGCCACGATCTGTGGCGTAGTAAAGTGGTTCATCCAGATAGCACCGCCGGGGCAGAAGCCTCCGCAGGTACCGCAGCCTTTGCATTTGGCTTCGGTGACCTCCATAACCGTGCGACCGTCCTTTTCAACGAGTGCCAGAGCACTGTAGGGACAGAGATTGACACACATGCCGCAGCCTGCACATTTCTCTTCGATGCAGGTAGCAAAGTACGGCTCAAGTTCCACTTCTCCCATGTGGATGGGGATGCTTGCTGCAGATGCTGCACCTTCGGCAGATGCCACGGTGTCCGGAATATCCTTCGGCGCCTGGCAGACCCCGGCAAGGAAGACACCGGCTGTGGTGGTTCCGCAGGGGTTCAGCTTCGGATGGGCTTCGAGAAGCCAGCCGTCCATGGAACAGGAAACACCGAAGAGCTTGCGGGTCCTGTTGGTGTCAGCCGAGGGCTGGATTGCGGCTGCAAGCACGACGAGATCGACTTCCATGTCAACCGGGCGGTCGAGCAGGGTGTCGTCTGTCATGACGTGGAGGTTCTTGGAAACCTTGTCTTCGAGAATGTTTGCAACACGACCGCGGATGAATTTTGCACCCTCGTCCTGGATACGGTAGTAGAACTCTTCGTACATTTTACCGAATGAACGGATATCCATATAGAAGATGTAGGGAATGCATCCCGGGATCTTCTCTATGATCTGGTGGGCGTGCTTGAGCGAGTACATGCAGCAGAACCGCGAGCAGTAGGGCTTGCCGGTTCCGGTGTTGTCACGGGATCCTGCACAGAGCACAAAGGCGACCCGCTTCGGGGTTTCGCCATCGCTCGGGCGTACCAGGTGGCCGCCGGTCGGACCGGATGCGCAGATAAGCCGCTCGAACTCGAGGCTCGTGATGACGTTCTCGTATCGCTTGTATCCCCATTCCTCTTTCTTTTCGATGGGGAAGATGTCGTAGCCGGTTGCGAGGATAACTGTTCCGACCTTGACCTTGACGAACTCGTCCTTGGACTCGAGGTCGATTGCCCGCTTCTCGGGACCGCAGGCAGTAACACAGATACCGCACTTGACGCAGGAGTTGAAATCGATCGTATAGAGGAGGGGCACGACCTGTGGGTGGTTGATGTAGATTGCCTTCCGCGGCTTCATGCCCACTTCGAAGTTATTGGGCTTGACAACCGGGCAGGCTGTCTCACAGTCACCGCAGCCGTTACAGCCTCCCCCGACAATACCGCGGGCTTCCGCTTCCGCCGGGGTGAGTACGCCACGTGCCTTCTTGCGGACAGTGACATCGAAGTTACCGATGTACCCTTCGACTTCACTGACCTCGGACCAGGTCATGAGGTCGATCATGCTGGCCCTGCCGACATCCACCATCTTCGGGGTTAAGATACACTGCGAACAGTCGAGGGTCGGGAAGGTCTTGTCAAGCTGGGACATACGCCCTCCGATGCTGGTATCGGCTTCGATAAGGTAGGTCTTGATTCCTGCTGCTGCAAGGTCAAGGGCTGCCTGCATGCCGGCAACACCTGCACCGACAACCATGGCTGCCTTTTCCACGGGCACGGTCTTCGGGTAAAGATCCTGGAGGAGTGCTGCTTTTGCAACCGCGATCCTTATGGCATCTTTTGCCTTGTCCGTGGATCCAACCTGGTCATGCATGTGCACCCACGAGTTCTGCTCGCGGATGTTTGCCATTTCAAACCGGAACGGGTTCAGGCCACCTTCTTTGGTTGCCGTCCTGAACGTTGGTTCGTGCAGTCGGGGAGAACATGCTGCGACAACGACACCGGTAAGTTTGTTGTCATGGATTGCCTTGTTAATCACGGCCTGCCCGGGCATCGAGCACATGTACTTATAGTTGTCAACATAGGCTACATGCGGAATGGTTTTTGCATAATCCTGCACGGCCGGGATATCCATTGACCCGGCGATGTTGGTACCACAGTGACAGATGAACACACCGATACGTGCGTCCTGTTTCGTAGTGCTGCCGGTGGTTGTTGCTACTTTTGCCGGCGCTGCTGCCTTTGCCTTGGGGGTAGCTGCGGGGGCCTGTTTCTTGACTTCCTGTTTCACGGGAGCTTCCTTCTTTGCATCCTGCTTCTTGGTCACGGGCTTTTTGGTAGTTGCTTTCTTCTTTTCTGCCATCTTTACCACCTCACAGCACCTTCTGCAGGAAAGACTCACAGCTGATCCCATGGAGATCAAGCCCGAGATCCTGCGGACTCATTCCCTGTGCAAGTCCAAGAAGTTCAGCAAAGTGAAGGACGGGCAGGTTGTAGGTCACGCCGAACTTTTCCTGGATCTCGATCTGACCGCGGTCGAACTGGAGCTGACAGAACGGGCAGATATCGGTGAGGGCATCCACCCTCTCTTCCTTTAGGTTGATCAGCTTCTCGTTGGTGATGTCCAGTGCATGGACAATATCGTACCCACGGACACCGCCGCCGGCACCGCAGCACTGCATCTTGTTGCGGTATTCAACCGGTGTTGCACCGAGGGCTGAGACCAGTTCTTCCATCCATACGGGGTGCTCAGTGTTGAGCATAACTTCCTTCTCAAACTCCCGGTCCTTGTGGGGTTTTGTAAGGTGGCAGCCATAGTGGACTGCTATGCGGGCACCAGTCAGGGGGTTCGTGACACTGTCGCGAACCTTTTCTACACCAATGAACTTGTCATTGTAGAGAAGCTCAGCGGTATGGTAGACATTGATTGTCCCCTTATATTCCATATCGACTTCTTTGAGTACTTCGTTCACAGCGTCACGGAGATCCTTGTTGTGCTTGAGCTTGTGGTTGACCTCCCAGATTGACTTGTAACAGCCATTGCAGACTAGGGCAATGTCCATCTTCATCTGTTCGGCAAGCACGAGATTCCGGGCCGCCATTGCGTAGAAAACACTGAGATCGATTGAACCGAATGCACCCGGTGCGGGGCAGCAGCTTGCACCCTTGAGGGGTACCAGCTCTACACCAAGTTTTTTCATGGCCTTGATGGATGCCGATTCCACGCCGGGGTATCGGTTGGGGGCGATGCATCCGAGATAGAATGCAAACTTGTGATTTGCTCCTGATTCAGACATGCTTAGCCCTCCCTTTCCTTGACAATCCGGTCGGCATTTGCCTTGAGCTTGTAGTGGTCGATGATTTTCCTGATACCGGGCATATATTCCGTATATGTATGGGTTGTCGGCGGATCGCGGGTCAGGCCGAGCCGCTCACGGGCTGCACGGTTGACATCGTTGTTCGGGACTCCATGCCCTGACGCATAGATTGCCTGTACGGTCTTGAGGAAATTGACCGGGATGATATCTCTCTTGAATGCGAGGTTCCTCATGGACATAATCACATCAGTGGGGATAATGTCACGCGGGCACCGGTCAGAGCAGCTGTAACAGGTAGTGCAGAGCCAGAGATCCGGATCTGTCAGTGCTTCGTTCTCGAGCCCGAGCACTGCTCTCCGCATAAACTTGCGGATACGGTAAGTACTGCGGGGTGCAGACGGGCATGAGCCGGTGCAGGTACCGCACTGATAGCACATGTGGGCGATCGTGCGGGAGATAGCCTTTACATTCTTGGTGAATTCGGGGTTTGAGTCCTCACGGAAATATCTCTGGTCGTGGAGTTTCTTCTCCAGCGCTTCCGGGTAACCTTTTGTTCGTGCCATAGTACTCCCTCACGCCTTCTCCATCATCTTGAGGTTGACCTGTCCGGTAATCTCTTCTTTAACCTTCGAGGTTCTCTTCTCGAAGAGTTTCGCTTTGATTTTATTGAACAGGTCAGTTTCCTTGCCTTTCATGCGGATACCGGTTCTCTGCAGAACGATGATGTCCTCACCAGGGCATGCATTGACGCAGGCACCACAGAGAATGCAGTAGTCCTTGTTGACGGCAATAGTCGCCTCGATACCGTCACGCTTCATCTCTGCTGCCGGGATTGATGACGGGAGATAAATTGCATTTGCCGGGCAGATCTCTGCACAGGTCGAGCAGCCACCGGGGCATTTCTCGGCATGGAATTCGATATCGCCTTCAAAAATCTTTTCAACCGTGATAGCCTCGGTGGGGCAGTTACGTGAGCACCAGGTGCACGTGCAGCAGTTGTCCTTGATAATGTCAACCTTGCCGTCAACCTTGTCAGAAATAACTTCACGCTCAACGGTAATGCACTCTTCAGGGCATGCCTCAACGCATACCTTGCAGGCATCACACTTGGTCTCATCCCAGATTACATCGCCTTCAACTTTTCCGGCTTCTGCAGTGAACTGTTTGTGTTTCACCACAATCGCAGGACAAAGGGCACCACAAAGACCACAGAGAGAACATTTCTCCTTGTCCACGGTGAATGTCGTCTTGGTCTTTATGGCGGTCTGCCGATCCTTCGCACCGGCAACCGGGCCTTTGTATGTTCCTTCGTACGCAGGGACGTTGCGGTCAATAGCGTCACGAGGGCACACCTCTTCACAAATGGTACACCGGACGCATTTTTCCTCGTCGATCTCCGCTTTCATGTCGTATTGCGGGAACCCTTCCTTCTCAATGATCGGGAGTCTCTCCTGTCCATCCACCTTCAATGTCAATGCATTGAACGGGCACATAATGACGCAGACACCACAATATGAGCACTTTGTCTCGTCGACGTCAATAGGTGCAGCGTAATTGATAGCGCCGCGCCTTGATGCACCGACGAGCCCAAGGACAATGGCGTCCTCGGGACATGCTTCGACGCATATGCCGCATCCCGTGCAGGTCTCTGCATTGAGAATAAGGTTATTTACGTTCTGAAGGAGTTTCTGCTCCATCACAACGTTAATACCGTCTTTCTTTTTGGAAAACTTTGGAAACAATGCCATGAATTAACCCTCACGCTGTTTCTTATTGCACATCTGCCGCTGATCTTGATTCCCAGGGGCCTGCAAGTCTGATAACACCATATGGGCACGCCTGGACACATACGCCACACCCGGCGCAGAGTTCATTTCTGAAATCAAGGATGACGGATTTTCCGCCCCTGACTGCATAGATCTTTTCATTTGATGCAGGATCTACTGTATGAAGCTCTAATGCGTCTACAGGACATGCAACCACACAATTATTACAGCCAGTACAACGTTCCATGTTGATGTGCACTGCAAATGCCATTCGCTTTTCACGCACCAGCTATGATCGATTCTGAAAATCGACTAACAAAAAGTGGTAGAAGAATCTAGATAAATGTTCTGAAATTGGTTGATGGAGCCTGCCCGTTTTATACTGATTTTTTTTATTTTAGTTTAAATACCCGGTTGAGCTGTTAACGTAATACTCATGCAAGTTAAAATGATCCTTTATACTTTCCT
>Ga0265330_10000238_pt1 | contig 41537 bp, 27 predicted proteins | sample 41919metaG_FD_202083 | JGI IMG/M metagenome (GOLD analysis project Ga0265330, IMG submission 202083) | Rhizosphere microbial communities from Carex aquatilis grown in University of Washington, Seatle, WA, United States - 4-19-19 metaG | ecosystem: Host-associated > Plants > Roots > Rhizosphere...
ACCCAGCGGCCTCCACAACTGTCGGTCTTGCGGGCTACAACAACGTCAGCCCATCAATTAGACGTCGTTCACTTCCGAAGCCGCCCATACCAGACCCACTTAAGTAGAGGTGCGCGTAGCGTAGTGAGCTGAGCCTCCCACTGCCGCTTCATCCGCTCACCGTCATCATAGCTCTTTGGCTCCTTCGTGGCGCACCAATCGGCCATCGTGGCGGCAATGGACCGCACGGTATCCGCACCTGTCTTGAATCCCGAAGACGCCATCAAAGCGCTCGAACGCAAGAGCGCATGGCTCGTGTCATCGACTCCATCGCCCGGCCTAATGCTCTCACGTCTCTTGGGATCGAGATAGGCGAGCCGAAGCAAGATCGAGTCGATCTGGGAGACCCACTGCATCTTGCGCGCATCGCCACGACCGAGCTGGTAGAAGAACCCCGAGACGACGACGCTTGTTATCAGGCCCGTCAGAAGACCAACCAACACATTTGAAAGCATGGAGCACATTCCCTTCTGCCCGACGTCGAAGACTATCGATGCAAAGCTGATGGCGAAGGTCTGTGGGTTCAAGGCAGCGCAGCCCGAACGGCTACCGCGCGGGTCGCGATTGGGACACTCACTGACGACAGCCCCTTGGCACGCGCCGTGAGCTTGAGCGTGCCCGGCTCTTTCGAGGATTGCATAATGATCTGGGCCAGGCCATTGAAGACGCTGCGGCTCCAGGCCACCTTTGCGGGGTTGTCCTGCAGGCGCAAGGCCACGCCTTTGTTGAGGCCGGCGGCAGGGCCGTAGTTCGCCAGGGTGACCGCGAGGACGTTTTCGCCGGCGCGCAGCAGCTTCCTCACGTCGTAGACCGAGGCGGCGCGAGAGTCGCCCGCGCCACCGATCTTCTGGCCATTGAGGAAGACCGCAACGCCGCCGTCGATCTTGCCGAACCAAAGTTCGACCACAGGCATGGCCAGGTCCTTGGCGGAGACCTGGAAACGCGTGCGAAAGACCGCCCTGTCGTGCAGTCCGAGTGGACCCTGCTCCTTGTTCACATCGGCGGTCTGCCAGCCGGAGTCGTCGAACTTCTTCGCGATCTCGGGAATGTTTGCGTCGTAGGCGTTGATTCCCTTCTTGTAGCGCCAGCCGTTGACGGGCAGGGAACGGGACGCTGCAGTGGGAACAAATGTGTCAGGCTCGTGAGAGCTTGGGTTGCCGTTGCCCACGCCGAGAATGTGACCAGGGCCTTCCAGTTCGAAGCTGATGGAATGGTTCGCCGTGGGGACGACGCGGCCCTTTTCATCGACGACCGCCACGGTGATGATGGAAACATCCTCGCCGTTGGCATCGATCTCCGGGCGACCGGGGAGGAGCTGCACAGCCGCAGCTGCGCCAGTGGTCTCGATCCTTTCCTCGGCGACGACTTTGCCGGCCTTGCTGCCCTTGGCGGAAAGCACGCCGGGCGCGTATTTCACCTTCCATTTGAGCTGCGAGTCGCGCTGCATGGTCTGTTTGCCGAGGCTCTGGCCGTTCAGGAAGAGTTCGACATCGTCGCAATTGCTCAGTGCACGGACCTCAATCAATTGCCCCTCATTGCCGGGCCAATTCCAGTGCGGAAGCAGGTGCAGCACCGGCGTGTCCTGCCACCACGAGCGGTAATACCAGAAATTGTCTTTGGCGAACCCACAGGTATCGAGGATACCGAAATGCGAATTGACGCAGGGCCACTCGTAGGGCGTCGGCTCGCCCCGGTAGTCGAAGCCAGTCCACACGAATCCGCCCGAAAGCCAGGGGCGGGCGTCGTAGAAGGTCCACCAGTCATGCGCGCTGTTCGCCCAGTCTGGGGCATTGTCGTCGTAGGCGCTAACGTAGCCGCGCACGGGATCGTTGGCGTAGATGCCGCGCGTGCCCACTGTGCTGCCCTGCTCGGTGCCAAGGTTGGGCTGATGCGGATGGGCCGCATGGTAGGCGTCGGCATCTTGACCAATGTGGTAGTTCCAGCCGCGCACCTCGATGACCTCGTTGATGCCGGAGAATTCATTGCCCACTGGCGCCGCGTAGGTCAGCGGACGGGTGGGATCGAGGCGACGGATCGCGGCCTGCATGGCAGCGGCCACGCGTTTGCCCGCGGGCGTGCCTTGCGTGCTCCACTCCTCGTTGGCCAGCGACCAGATGAAGACGCTGGGGTGATTGCGATCGCGCTTGATCAGACTTTCGAGGTTGTCGGTATTGGCGGCATCGCTGCCTAGGAGGCGGTTTTCGTCCATCACCAACATGCCCAGCCTGTCGCAGGCTTCGAGCAATTCCGGTGTCGGCGGATTGTGCGAGGTGCGATAGGCATTGCTGCCCATCTCCTTGAGCCGCGCGATGCGGAAATACTGGAGCTGGTCGGGCATGGCCGCGCCCACGCCCGCGTGGTCCTGATGGTTGCAGGTGCCTTTGATGACGTAAGGCTGGCCGTTGAGCAAAAACCCCTTCTGCGCATCGAAAGCCACTGTCCGGATGCCGAAGGACGTCTCGATGCGGTCTATTGTCTTTCCACCTTCGATAACGGTGGTCACCAGCTTGTAGAGTCTCGGCCTTTCGGGCGACCAGAGTTCAGGCCTATCGACGCTGCCCTCGTACTTTAGGGTGCTGCTCGCCGCCCCGGAGATGCGCGTAGTTTTCTTCCCGTGCGCACGCGCCTTGCCGTCGGGCGAGAGTAATTCCCATGCGACCACCACAGACGCTGGCGCGGGCTGTGTATTGCGCAGCTCGGTTTGCACCTGCACTTTGGCCGGACCGGTCGGGGTGTTGTTGGCGAAACTGCTGGTGACGAAGATGCCGTCGGGCGCGATAGCGACGGGAGCGGTTTTCACCAGCCAAACATGGCGGTAGATGCCCGCGCCTTCATAGAACCAGCCTTCGGGCTGTGTCGCGTCGACGCGAACCGCGACCAGGTTCTTTTCACCGAAATTCGCCACATCGGTAATGTCGTAGCGGAAGCTGGTGTAACCGCTGCCGTGATGGCCAACGAACCAGCCGTTCACGAAAACCGTGCAGTCGCGAAACACGCCATCGAATTCCAGCCAAATTCGACGGTTGGCATCGTCCTTTGCAATGTCGAAGGTGCGCCGATACCAACTGACGCTGTTCTGCGGAAAGGCAGTGCCGAGCGCCTTGAATCCGTGCGAGCCGTCGGCCTTGGCATCGAAGGGAAGCTCGATGGCCCAGTCGTGGGGTAGCTGGACCTGACGCCAGCTCGCGTCGCTGTAGTCCATGCTGGCCGGACCATAGCCCGTACCGGCTTTTGAGAGGCCCTGGCCAATGCCCCAATCATTACCCAGATGGAATTTCCAGCCAAAATCCATCAACAGACGCTCACGTGGGCGGGGCGCGGAAGCTGGGGAATTCGCGGTGTTGGCGATAGCCGGAATGGCGAAGAGAGAGACCACCAAGAGGAATTGGAGATGTTTCATCGTTTGAACCCATTCAAGTGAACAATCGCGATCACACTTTTGCCTTTCTCCCGCGGTAAGCTAGCCACAGCATCACCGCGCCGAAGGCGATTTGTACCAGGCCCCAGGAGAAATTGATGTTCAGACCGAGAGAGTGGCTTTGGTAGATCGCCGGGTCGGAGAACAGGCCAAAGATGGCCAAGATGGCGCCAAAGACGACAAAGAGGAGACCGATGGGAATTCTGACGTCGAGGTGCATGGCGGTTACCAGAATAGAAGGTTGAGAACAACGGCGAGGGCCAGCACGATGCTGCCGAGCAGGGCCGGGCGCTGCCACCAGCGGGCATCGCGTTCCTTGATCTTGGAGGTGAGGGAATAGACCAACCCGCCCAGCTCCTCGTCGGTTTTTTTCTGGCGGGTGGCTAGTGAAATGAGGATGGTCGCGACAAAGCAGGTCGACCAGGCGAAGATCGCGGTCCAAAAGTTTTGCGCCATTTCGCTCGGGTAGACGTGGACCGCGCCCAGCCAGCCGCCCTTGATGCCAACCGTGGCACCGTGAGGCAGGGAGAGTCCGTGGTGGATAGCGGCGGCCACGGTGCCCGCGATCAGGCCGAAAAATGCGCCGTGGCCGGTGGTGCGCTTCCAGAACATGCCCAGCAGGAAGGTGGCGAACAGCGGCGCGTTCACGAAGGCAAACACAAGCTGCAGGATGTCCATGATGTTGTTGAAGGACGCGGCCGCATAGGCAGCGGCCATCGAAGCGACAATGCCGACCACCGTTGTCCAGCGCCCCACCGCCAGATAGTGCGCGTCGCTGCCATCCTTCTTGATATAGCCCTGGTACAGGTCGTAGGTGAAGACCGTGTTGAAGGCCGTCACATTGCCGGCCATGCCGCTCATGAACGAAGCCATCAAGGCCGTGAGGCCCAGCCCGAGCATGCCGGTGGGAAAGTAGTGGGCCAGCATGGTGGGAACCACCATGTCGTAGTCCAGCCCGCCGTTTTTCGAGGGAAGTTGAAAGCTGCCGCCCGCGCTGTGCAGAGCGATGGCAATGAGGCCGGGCAGAATCACGAGCGCGGGGAAGAACATCTTGGGCACCGCCGCGAGTATGGGTGTTCGTCGGGCCGCGCCCATGTCCTTGGCGGCCATCGCCCGTTGCACCACGAGAAAATCGGTGCACCAGTAGCCGAAGGACAGCACAAATCCCAGCCCCATGGCCAGGCCGAACCATTCCACGCCCATGGGATTGGTCGAGGCCGAGCCGGTGTGGGACCACGAATGGGTCCAGGTGTCGGGGGCGAATCCCGCGTTGATGGCTGGCTTGACCAGTTTGGCCACCAAGCCGTCCCAGCCACCCACGTCCTTGAGTCCAAGCAACACCAGGGGCAGAAAGCCGAAGACGATCAGGAAGAACTGCAGCACCTCATTGTAGATGGCTGAAGTCAGGCCTCCCATGAAGATGTAGGCCAGCACAATGATGCCCGAGACGAGAATGCAGCCGTGGAAATTCCAGCCCAGGATGGCGTTGAGCAGCTTGGCCAGCGCATACATGGAGATCCCCGATGACATGATGGTCATGCAGGCGAAGGTGAGTGCGTTGAAGCCGCGGGTCTTCTCGTCGAAACGCAGCTTCAGATATTCGGGAACCGAACGCGCCTTGGAGCCGTAGTAGAACGGCATCATGAAGATGGCGACGAACACCATGGCCGGGACGGCGCCGACCCAATAGAAGTGGCTGGTCATCATGCCGTACTTGGCGCCGGAGGCCGCCATGCCCATGACCTCCTGGGCGCCCAGGTTTGCCCCGATGAAACCAAGGGCGCAAATCCAGGCTGGCAGCGAGCGTCCGGACTCGAAGAAGTCCTTGCTGCCACTGACCGTGCGACGGAGAACGAAGCCGATGCCCAGCACGAACAAGAAGTACGTGACGAGCAAGACGTAATCGATGCTGTGGAGCTGGATGCTGTGTTGGAGCATGGGTCCTGTCCCTGATGGGTGGTTGGGGGATAGTACGTTAACCCAACGGCAATGTCCCCATCAACGCGCGCCGATGGTCCGCCCGGCAGTGGACTACAGAGACGACCTGTGATACCCAAGGCCGACCTTTGACAGCGCGGACCAAGAAGACCCACGCGTGCCTGGCGCTGAGCGCCCTGCTGCTTGCTTGCGCAACCCAGAGTAGTCCAGCTTCGCGCCAGGTCTTTCCCCATGCCCGGCAGCGCATCGACCTTGCCCCCGATCTCTTCGTCAAGGAGATCGGAAACGGAGCATTCGTGGTCACGCACTCTTTTCCATGGCCGGCCAACTCGCTGCTCATCGAGATGGCCAATTCCGACCTGGTCATAGTCGGCAGTACGTACACGCCGGAAGCCATGTCGTCCTTGTTGGATTGGGCCGACGGGCACTTCGGGCAGCGGCCCATCACCGCCATCAACACCGGTTATCACGTGGACAACCTGGGCGGCAATGCGGCCTTGGTGAAGCGCGGAGTCCCGATCTACGGGTCGAAAGAAACCGCCGATCTTCTGCAGCGCCGAGGCGAGCGTACGCGCAAGATCGTTCTTGATCTCATTGGTGACAAGACGTTGCCTGTGTATCAAGCCCATGCGCGTCTGGCCTTGCTTCCGCCCACACGGCTGTTTCCCCTTTCCGAAGGGCTACACCTCAAATTCGGCAACGAAGAAATCGTCGTGTTCTGGCCGGGACCGTCACAAGCTCCAGACAAAGTTGTGGTCTATTTCCCGGAACGGCGTCTGCTCTTTGGCGGGTGCATGATTTTGGGCGGAGACAAGATTGGGAACGTGGCCGACGCTAACATGAGCCAGTGGCCCGACGCGGTTCGAGCGCTGGCCAGGTTGCCGGCCGATGTGGTTGTGCCTGGACACGGCGAGCGGCTCGATCCGCAACTGGTCCAGCACACCCTGGACTTGCTGCAACCGTGAGCGGTACGACTATGATGGCGCCGCATGCCCCCTGACAACGTCCAGATCTTCGGCACCCGCAAGTGCCCTGATACGCGCAAGGCCGAGCGCTTTTTCAAAGAGCGCCGCGTGTCCTTCCAGATGATCGACTTGGCCTGTAAGGGTCCGTCAGCCGGTGAGCTGCGCAAGATCGCGAATGCCGTGGCCGGTGTCGAGAACCTGATCGATCGCCAGGGCAAACGCTACCTCGAGCGCGGTCTGAAATACGCGGCCCCGACCGGCCCGCGCATCGAGCAGGCGTTGCTGGACGATCCCCTGCTGCTGCGCACCCCTATCGTGCGCGCCGGCGATCGTGCCACGGTGGGCTTCGTTCCTGAAGTCTGGGCCACCTGGCTGTGACCTTCTGGATCACGGTCGCCCGGCGTCGGGCGCGCGCGGGCTGACGTGGATCTCGGAAAACGGCACATCCAGGACGCGATACAGGTCCCAGTCTTGGTAGTCGAAGTGCCACCATTCGTCGGGGTTGACCTTGAACCCCTCCTTTTCCAGCGCCTGGCGCAGAAGCGCGCGCGTGCGCCGCTGTTCGACTGTGCCGCCCTGGTAGTCGGCGGCAGCTCGCTCGGACATTTCGTCGAAGGCGCTGGACATGGCGACCTCCTTTCCGGTGCGAAGATCGTACAGGCCCACGTCAACCGCGCAGCCGCGGTTGTGTCGCGACCCCTTCTGCGGGTCGGCTACGAATTTGTGCTTGTCAGGCGGGGTCGCATCCCAGAAAGCCTTGGTCACCGACCAGGGACGGTAGCCGTCAAAAACCAGCAGGCCGTAGCCGCGCGTCTTGAGCGCCCGATGCGCGCGCAGCAACGCCTCGGCTGCCGGCCGTTGCAAGAACGCCCGCGCCTCGCCGTACTGCCTGTGGCCTGTGAAATTGTTGCTGGTGGCGTAGCGGATGTCGAGGTGAACGCTGGCATCCAGGCGCGAAAGCTCGACCAGATCGGGCGCGCGAAACTTTCCGGTCTCCGTCGGTTGGCCAACGGCCGGCAGCCACCACAGGCTCGCAATGAGAGCGGCGAGACGACGCACGGCCGGTTGGCTGACTCTTGTCACCACAGAGGACAGAAACCATAGAGTCGGCGCAAGTGCAACTGTTGGCCTTCGACTTGCCTGGCTACACGCCGGCGCACATCGGCTACAATCGGTGCCGTCTTCTGCAAGAAGGACCGAACTCGATGCGCAGTCCTTGTGCCGGCAGGATCCGGGTCGTATCCGTCGGGACTGTCAGCCCAGGGGACATTCTGATGCGTGGCCTTCTCGCTGTCGTCGGCCTCCTGTCGCTGGGGTCAGGCCCAGCGCTGCTGCAGCCCGGGTTTGCTGGGCGTCGAAGGTTAGAAACTCGGTGAAATCATGATGCAAGGCCGTGACCAAATGAATGCAGTCCGATGAGCGCAGGAAGATCGTCGGAGGCAACGTGGCCTACATTCACCGCGCCGGACGGCCGCGCGCTGTCGGTCGAGCCGCCGCGGCAGATGGTCCACGCCGAGGCCAAACGATGTGTTGCCCTGCGATTTACTGAGGCAGCTTCTTGGTACAGGACGCAGTATTGGCGAGTCCCGTTCGGCCTTCAGGGACAGCCGCCGTCGTTTGCGGCTGCCCCGCCGATCCCTGCAAGACCAGTTCTTTGAGACAGGCGTTTTCGCCGGCATGGATGATCTCCAGCTCGGCGCGCTTGCCCGTGATCTTCTGCACATACCCGCAGAACAGTCCGTGGTTCATCATGCACAGCGACTGTTCTTGCTCATGCAATTGCGGAACACCAGTTTGACCGCCTGCTTGCCGTCTTTTTCATAGACGAAGCCGGGCGCCGCCGCTGGCCGGTCGATGAGAAGACCGTTTGCCCGCACTACAGCAGCGGCCGTGGCCAAATCGCGCCCGTCCAGTTACGCGTTCTTGAAGGGCGCGGCCAGCAGGGCCGATTCTGCGGCGGCGCGCTCCTCGGCGGTGTCGACCTCGAGCCAGCCGGGGCCGCTGATGTCGCGACACAGAGGAGCGGAGTCGCCCTCGGCCAGGCGGGCCAAGATGCGCTCGACGTGAATGGCGCGTCCTTCCTCGGCCAGCGCGGCGTCGGCGGTCTGCCAGTAGCGCGGCAGCGCCGATGCGGGCACGCGGGTCATGCCCACGTAGCCGCAATCGAACTTGGTCAGCGTCTTGGCGATGCGGCGGACGCGGCCGTCGGACCTGCGCTCGACCTTCATGTCGTCGGCTCCCAGGCTGCGATCGGTGTCGATAAAGGCGGTGACCTCCGCCACCTCGGGCGCCACCACTGAGGCGATGGCAGGCCGGTAGATGTGATCGACGTTGAGCAGGAGGAAGCCCTCGTTCAGACGCGACCGCGCCGTCATCAGCGACACAAGGTTGCCGTCGCAGAAGCTGGGGTTCTCGATCAGCTCGATAGCCAGTCGAGCCAGGGCCGGGTTGGCCGCCCGCCCCTGATCGAGGGCCCGCGCAACCAGGGGAAATCCGTAGCCGCCCACGACCAAGATCTGCGCTGGTCGCAAGCAGGCCGCGAACTCCAGCGCGTGGAACATGAGCGGCTTTCCCGCCACGCTGATCAGGGCCTTGGGAATGTCCTTGGTCAGAGCGCCCAGTCGGCTACCCAAACCCGCGGCCAGCAGGACGACCTGCACGGCGACCTAGCCCGCCGCCATGGCCCGCGATGCTGGCAAGAGATCCAGGATCTCGGCAAAGCGACCAATCACCGGCTGCCCTGGGAAGCGCAGGGTAAAGCGCTCCTTGGCGAAAGTCCCGGCCAGACCCACGAAGGGAATCCTGGCCACGCTGGCGATCTCACCGTCGTGCAACGAATCGCCCACGAACAGCATCTCGCGGCGGTCGACGCCGAAGGTTCGCTCGGCCAGCTCGATGTGGGGGCGGCCCTTGGCCAGCCCATTGCCGTGTCCCATCACCAAATCAAAGGCAAAGCCCGAGAGCCGCGCGAAGGCTTCCACGTTCTCGCGACCGTTGTTGGAGGAGACAGCGATGCGCACGCCGCGCGTCTGCAAGTCGACGAGGGCTGCTCGCGTATCCTCGGGCATGAGCGCGGCACCGCAACGCGCGGGCTTGCGGCCCTCGAACAAATCGGACGCGCTAGAGTTGCGCGGATCGCCCGGGAAGATGTCTTGCAGCTGCTCGGCAAACGGCAATCCACAGGTGGCCAGGTAGAACTCGCGGGCCAAGGGCCGCGGGATGCCGTACATACCCGTCATGACCTCGGTGGCCAGGTCGGCCAGCACAGGCATGGTGTCGATGAGCGTGCCATCCAGATCGCAGAGCAGAACCTCTGGCAGATCCAGGCACGCCACGCGACGTGGGGGTGTCGATGCGGAGGTTCGCACCTCAGGACGAGTGGCTGTGAGCGTAGTTCCTAGCATCGCGTTTCCCAGTCGAAGCAAGCGGCGCGCCAAGGGGAGCGCATGTCTAACGTGTCGGAACTACTGACTCAAGTTTCGTTCAAACTCGCCTGGTGTTAAGAATTCACCACGTCACGTGGTGGGAGTTAAACGCTCCGGGAATCCGGAGCAGGAGGCCGTGGCGGGGACGGAGACGGGGCCCGGGGGAGGATGGGCCCCGTCAGGCTGGGGTTCAGCGTTTCGGGTGGGTCACACGCCAAAGGATGGCTACGACGCGGTCGAGCAGCGCGGCGGGCTCGGCCGCCTGGGGCTGGGCGATGTAGCCCCAGGTCGCGGCCAGGGCCAAAGCAGTGCGCACCTCGGCAGCGCTGCCCGCAGCCACACGGTACAGGTGAAATCGATCGCGTCCGGTGCGCTGGGATCCTTCGTCGAGGCACATGGCCACCGAGCTGGCAGCTCGGCGCATCTGGCGGCACAGATCAGGATCGCGCCGGAACGGGCGCAGGGCCAAGGCAGCTTGCAGAGCGAGGTCGTAGGCGTCGAATCGGGACATGACAGTCTCTCCTTCCGGGCGGCCCTTCATGGGCCGTCCGGCCAGGCGACGGCCGGCGAGGCGAGTTGGGCAAGGAAAAGATCGTCAACCTTCGTCACCACGGCCAAGACGCGATGGTGGCGAATCTCAGCCAGGGCGCGAGGAAAAGCAACCCCAGGGCGGATTGGGCTCCGGTCACTTGCCGGCGAAGTACTGAAGAGGGGGGGAATAGCGAGGCCTGTTTGCTTCCGATAGACTGTTCCAATGTCGCTGCCGGACTTCCAGTCGATCCTATTGCCGCTCCTCAAGCTGACTGCGTCGCGAGGAGAGCTGACGTCGGCTGATTCGTACAAGCAGATGGCCGAGCACTTCCAGCTCTCCGAAGCCGAGGTCGAGGCGCCGATGCCGTCGGGCAGGGGCAGCCTCTTCCGCAATCGTGTTGCGTGGGCGAAGCAGTACCTGATGTTTGCCCAGCTGGTTGAGCCCACCCGGCGTGGGGTTTCGCGGGTCACGGAGCTCGGCCGCGAGTGGAGCCGCTCGCGAACTGCGCCGCTCAAGATCAGGGATTTCGAAAGCATCCCTGGATTTCACGAGCGTGCGCATGGCACTGCCGGAAGTGCCAGCCCAAACGCCACTACTCCCACTCCCGATTCCGCAGAGCCTTCAACATCCGATTCCGCTCAGGCCGCGCTCGCGACGCCCGAGGAACGTCTACAACTGGCCTACGCCGAACTCCGACAAAGCATGGTTGCGACATTGCTCGACCGCATTCGTAGAAGGCCGCCTGAGTTCTTTGAACACCTGGTGATCCTGTTGATGTCCAAACTCGGATACGGCGACGGCAGCAAGGAATCCATGCTCCACTCGGGCCAGACCGGTGATGGCGGCGTCGATGGCAGAATCAAGATGGACGCGCTTGGTCTCGATCACATCTTCCTTCAAGCCAAGCGGTACGACGAAGGCAACACCGTATCTCGCGACCAGGTTTCCTCATTTGCAGGCAGCATCGCAGGAGCCAAGGGGGTCTTTCTCACTACCTCGACATTCAGCCGTCAAGCCGTCGAATTCATCAGGGAGAAGCACAAAAACATTGTGCTCGTGGATGGCCAAGGCGTTGGCGATCTGATGCTGAGATGCGAACTCGGGGTGGCGGTGAAGAGAACCTACGAGTCGTTCGCCGTCGACGAGGACTTCTTCGCGGATGAGGAGTGACGTGCAGTTGGGATAGCTGAGCTTTGTGTCTGAGCTTTGCTGACAGGTCGCAACCCGACTGATATCCTACGCCTGTGGCCTGCAAGCATTGCGGTGAGAGCCACCCGCCCAACGTCAGCCGCTGCCCCGTCACTGGCAGGGAGATAGGCACGCCCCACCCTTCCGCCGGCCTGACCATCGGCCAGGCGCTCGACGGCAAATACAGAATCATTCGCGAGATCGGCCGGGGCGCTATGGGGGTGGTTTACGAGGGGCTGCACATCGCCCTCGACCGCCGCGTGGCAGTGAAAACCCTGCGCCACGAGATGAGCAACGACGCCGACCTGGCCAGCCGCTTCCAGCGCGAAGCCCGCGCGGCCAGCGCCATCGGCCATCCGCACATCATCGATGTCTTCGACCTGGGCCGCACGCCCGACGGGCTGCTGTTCATGGTCATGGAGCTGCTCGACGGCAAGCCGCTCACCACGCTGCTGCAGCAAACTCCCTTGATGCCCGTGCCCCTGGCCGTGAACCTGATGAACCAGGTGCTGGGCGGACTGGCGGCCGCGCACAAGCACGGCATCGTCCATCGCGACCTCAAGCCCGACAACATCTTCATCATCGACACCGAGGATCGCCCCAATTTCGTCAAGATCGTCGACTTTGGCATCGCCAAGAAGCTCGCGCCGCGCCAGCCCGGGCAGGTGAATCCAGCGGCGATGAGCGGGACCATGGTGGGCACGGTGATGGGCACGCCACTTTACATGTCGCCCGAGCAGGCCATCGGGCAGGTGGCCGAGATCGACCACCGCACCGATATCTACGCGGCCGGCGTGGTGCTGTACGAGATGCTGTGCGGTCGCACGCCTTTCCAGGGTCACGGCTACGCAGCGATCTTGGGCGCTGTTCTCGAGGGCAAGTACCCACCGCCGCGCAGCCTGCGGCCCGACATTCCGCCGGCCATCGAAGCAGCCATCGTGCGCTCCATCGACCGCGACATCCAAAAGCGCTTCCCGTCGGCGGCGGCCATGCGCGATGCCATCAACGATGGTGGCGCTGCGGCGATGCCGACGCCGATCGCTCTCGGCGCCGCCGCGAGCGATGGCCTGTCACTCAAGCTGGCCACTCTTGACGGACAGGAAGCGGCGCCCGGCATTGCTCTGCTGGAAAACATTCCCCCGCCCCAGGCGTCGCAGCCGCCCGCGCCGGGGCGTCCACGCGTGGCCCACGGCCCAGGAGGCGATCGCTTCGCGCCTCCGCCCGAACAGGAAGCGCCACTGGAACTGGGCGGAACCCGCTGGGGATCGGCGTCCCCATCGCGCGCTCCGGCTAGGCAAACTGCCGAAGAGCCGCCTCGCCTGGAGGTCCGGCGTCCCGCACGCAGCGAAGACGACGGGCCGCACGCCTCGGCAGCAGCGGGCGACGACGACGTTCGCTACCCAGCCCTGGCGCGGCCGTTCGAACCGACGCCTCCTCCTCCTCTGGCCGAGCGGCCACGCGCCAAGTCGCCGACGCCCGGAACCCTGGCGCCCAAGCATGTCCTTCCTGCGCGCACCCGCCGTCTCCTAGTCAATCTCGCGATCGGGCTCGGCGTCCTTGTCGCTGCGCGGGTCGGGTATCATTTCTGGCAGGTTGGCTCACTGGACCGTGCTGCCCCGAGCGCGCCCGCCGCCAAAGGGGTGATGCGCAAGGTGACGCTGGTGGTGGATCCACCTGACACCAGCGTTCAGATCGATCACATTCCCACAGCCAAGCGCGAGCTGACCCTCGACTCGGGCACGCCTCATTTGCTCAACGCAACGGCGCCTGGGCGCTTGACTCGTCGGTTCTCGTTCGAAGCCAAACCTGGGCTCAAACTGGTGGTGCGCATGAACCACGTGCTGGTGCTGCCATCGCCTCTCGACCCGCCGCCTGCGCCCGCTGACTTGTCGCTGCGCTATCCTGAATTGTCGCGTCCGTCGGACGAGATCGACGGTGCCCTGGCCAAACTGGAAAAGTACGCCCAGTGCCTGGCCGCCGCGGGCGACAGCGAGGGGAGCGACAAGGCCTCGACGGGCGCCCGGGCTCGCCTGCACGGCGAGGACCTAGCCCGCTGTCGCACCCTGGTGCGTGAGGCGCGTGACCAGGCGCCAGCCATCCCGGCCCTCGAGGCCGCCGCTGACAGCTACCTTTCTGCTGTGCAGGCCGGGCAAAAACTGGAAGCCGTCACGCGAGCGAGCGCCGCCTTGCGGGCCGAGCTGCTGGCCGCGCGCAGCGAATGGCAGTGGCAAGAATTGGCTCTGCAAGAGAAGCTCGACGGGCGCAAGGCGGCCTGGCACATGCGCCGCTTCGCCCTGGGCGCCAATGCCTGGCTGCGCGCGATCAAGTCCGATCCGCCGACGCGCCAGTCAGTGGACGAGCAAGCCGGCGCCCTCAACGACGCCTACTCGATGTTCCTCGAATATGCCGAGGGCGCACGGCCCGAGCTGGCGCGCACCGCCGGGGCCAACGATTTCATGAAAGCGGCACAGGACACCATGGCCGTGGCACGACCCAGCGACGGCAAGCCGCGCAGCGAGTTCGCTGCGCTGAGCGTTTGCCGCCGCCTGGTGGCAGCGTTCAATGCGCTGGTGGTGGAATAGCGGCCGAAACCGACTACTTCTTGCCGCTCTTCAATTGGTCCAGCCAGGACGTGATCTTCTTCTCGCGCTTGTCGAGTTCGGTGCGCGCAGCGGCCAGCGGCTTGGGGTCGCCCTGGAAAGAAGCCACGATGGCCTCCGGATAATCGTTGGCCAGCGAGTTCAGGCTGACGTCGTGATCGGTGGCGATGTTGGAATTGCCACCTTGAGGATCCATGGCGCGCAGAATCTTGGCCTGGGCTTCGATGGCCTTGCGCTGCGAAGCCACCAGCTTGGCCAGCTGGTCGCGCGCGTCGGGCTTGCCCTGCAGCTTCTCGGCCGCGTCGTCGAGCGCCTTGCGCGTCTTCTTTTCGAAAGCCAGCAGGGCCAGGTGCTTGGGCATCTTGCCCTTGTCAAACTTGAACAGGCGCGCTTGTTCCTGGGCCGCGAGTTCGGCAGCCAGCTTCTCGTCCGCCTCCTTCTTGGCTTTCCAGATCGCGTGCCGCTCCATCATGCCCAGATGCGCATCGGCGGGGCGTGCGTCAGTGACCGGCCCCGCGTCCGCGGCGCGCGCGGGCTGGGCGGCCTTGGCCGGGGCTGGCGCGGGTTGAGCTTTTGGTGGCGGGTTCTGCTCGGTGCAGGCGGCTGCGAGAGCGGCGGCGCCCAAGAAAAGTGCGATTCGCTTCATGGTGTCCTCCCTGGTCCTCGTGGCGTAGAAAGGCACTATCTCACGCATGTGATTTGAGTACAGCGATCTCTTCCTCCGCTACATCTCCCACGTTTCGCTGGCGCCGCTCGTGGCACGCTTGTAGCGTGGAGAAGTGTTTGTCGCGACCAACCTTTCCTTGGGCGAAGGGCCCACTCCCGCGATGAGGCTCTCGTGCGCGTCTTGATTTCAGGCGCCTCGGGCCTCATTGGTCGTGCCTTGGCAGAAAGCCTGCGTGCCGCCAGCCACACCGTGCAGACCCTGGTGCGACGCAAGCCAAATGAATCACAAGGCGAGATCGCATGGGATCCCGAGGCCGGGATGCTGGATTCCTCGCGTCTGGAAGGCGTGGAGGTTGTGGTGCACCTGGCAGGAAAACCCATCGACGGGCGTTGGACCGAAGCCACCAAGCGGGCCATCCGCGACAGCCGGGTCAGGGGAACCACGCTGCTCGCCCAGGCCGCGGCGCAACTGCCAACCAGGCCGCAGGTCTTCATCTGCGCTTCTGCGGTTGGATTCTATGGCTCGCGCGGGGACGAAGCGCTCGATGAAACCTCGGCCTCAGGTCAGGGTTTTCTGCCGGATGTGTGCCGCGCCTGGGAGGACGCGGCCGCGCCGGCGCGAGACGCCGGCCTGCGCACAGTTCACTTGCGCAGCGGTATCGCACTCTCCCGTCAGGGCGGGATACTGGCGCGCGTGCTGCCGCCCTTCAAAATGGGTGCCGGCGGCGTCGTAGGAACCGGAGAGCAGTGGATAAGCTGGATCTCTCTGGCCGACGCCATCGCTGCCATCCAGCACGTGATCGCCAGCGCGGAACTTTCTGGGCCGGTGAACCTCACCTCGCCCCAGCCGGTACCCAACGCCGAATTCACGCACACTCTGGGAAAAATCTTGAGCCGACCCACGGTGCTTCCGCTGCCAGCCTTTGCCGTGAAGTTGCTGCTCGGGGAAATGGGCGACGAATTGCTGCTGGCCGGCCAGAAAGTCTTACCCAAGAAACTACTCGCTTCGGGGTTTGACTTCACCCATTCGGATCTTGAGTCGGCCCTGCGCTGGGCTCTGGCTCACTGAAGCGCCCTATAGGAGGCCCCTTCACTGAGCCACCCTCAGTTCGCAATCGTTACAGTCGAGTCACTTGACCGCGCGAAGATCGACCCATTCTGCCAGCGGGCGGTACCCGCCGATCGCAGGACCGGGGAGAACCTGCAGCAGCAAGTCGCGACGGCCCCCCACATCAATGGAGAACTCCTTGGGAGGATCGCCCACTGTGACCGTGCCGCCGTCCAGCAGGATCTTGCCGAACCCGTCGAGTATCTCGAACCGGGCACCGGTTCCGTGTACCGCGCGGTCGTCGATCCCGAACGTCCCCTCCAGCGCGCGCGTCTGGCTTGCCAGGCGTACCTGGACCTTCGAGATCGGCCGCACGCCAAAGCCGGTCGTGAACACCCGCCCACCCATCGCCAGCGGCGCTTCTTCGTCCCAGGCGCCGAGATGCAATTCGTCGAACTGCTGCGTGAAGCGCACGACCTCGATGTCGCCGATGGCCATGGACCGCCCTTGTGACCGCAGAAGCACCCATTGGCCTTCGCGAAAGACTTCCTCCGCGCTGCTGTCGAAATGGCGGGCCACGGTCAAGACGTCCTTGCCTCCGCTCCTCGCCAGAAGCCACTCGTAGTGCGAGAACCAACCCTCGGAATTGCGCCGGCGTATGGGGACCTGGAAGGACTTCGCGGAGTCATTCTCCAGGTATCCGCTTCGCAGCGCCGCGATCCACGCCGCGGCCTGCGCGTGCTGCTTGGGACCAAAGGCCTCGCTCCAGCTCTCGGTCTCTTCCACGATGCCGCGCAAGCTAGCACCGACGGGGACATGCTCGGCGATCTCGTACAGTCCGCGCGTTTCCTCGTCGAACAGATAAAGCCTGCGATTGAGCAGCGTGAGCCCGACGAGCACGAACGCGGCGCACGCCCAACGCATGACCGCGAGCCGCCTTCCGCGCGCGCTGACCAGGAACGCCGCGGGCGCGAAGAGGTGGACCAGCGCGACGATGCGCCCACCGACGAGCCAGGTGCCGAACAGCCATTCCGGGACCAGCGCAACGCCGAGCGCGGCGACCAGCAGCGGCACCCAGTGCTTGGGCGCGTCGGCTGCCACGGGGCGCGCCATCCACGCGAGCGCAAGCAGCCAGCCGAGGGCCGCGACCGCCGGGAAAAAGCTCGGGGTCGCCGACCACCATCCCGAGAAGAGCCACCCGATGCGAACGGGCGAAGGGGGCCACTCGCTCGCATGTCCAGTCGGGTGGTCCTGGGAAGTGACGAGCCAGGCGAGTGTGATCAGCGCTGCCGGCAACAGCGCGAGCCAATGGTGGAGCGTGCGGCGCACGCCTGCCAACGAGCAGCCGGGGCCGAACAGGCAGCGCACCCCGCCTGCCGCGGCAATCACGGCGAATACGATACCGTGGAAGAAGAACAGAACTGCGAGCAGCGCGGCCGATCGGGCGCCGTTGCCCAGGGTCGGGGACGCGACGTTCGTCTCGACCGAGGCCAGATACAGAAGCGCCACCGGGCAGGCGAGCTGGAAGGGAATGAATCCCCATTGGTAGCCGAAGCCAAATGCCAGCAGGAATCCGAACAGCGACCACCAAGGCTCGCCGCCGAGCGCGCGCAGCCAGCGCAGCAGTGCGTACGGGGTTGCCATCGCGGCGATCCAGACAAGCATCTTGGCGGCGAAAACCGGGCCGCCCGCAGCGGTGAACGGGATGGCGAGCAGGCAGGTGCCGAGGTAGGGCGTGAGAACCTGGAGCGAGAAGAAGTGCCGGTAGCCGAGCTCGGGCTTCCAGTAGTTTGTGAGCATCTGGAACAGGTGTGCGTGCTGCGGGAGATCGATGCCGGCGGGAAAGCGGTGGCCCCAGACAGCGACCGATGCGGCCAGGGCGCAGGCCGCAAAGGCGATGCAAAAGGCGCGGTCTACGCCCGAGAGTGGCGACGGACGGGCTTCCGTGGCGGCGAGCCGAAGGGACACGAGGAAGATTGTGCCATCGGTCGAGCCGCGCGACCAGACCGCACGGGAGCCTTTGTGCCCAGATTGTGCTCGTGAAAAGCCTCGCGCAGAAGCAGTCGACGAATGTTTCTGGCCAGCCTTCGCCGATCTTCGGGCTTCGCAACCCATTGGCGGCCCCAAAAGTAGATCAAGAACGCCCCGAGTGCGTAGATGGCGGGTATGTAGATGAGTCCCCAGCGAACATGGGCGAGGGTGAGGCTGAGTCCAAAGAAAACGAGAAGCGAAGCAGGGAAGTGCTGTGCGTTTCCTGCTATTGACGCCGGGGCCGCACGCCCGCACGATGTTGCCTGGTCAGTCGGAGGGAGGAAGACTCGTGCTCACACGCTCTCGGAAATTTGCTCTTTGCGCTTTGGCCTCGGCCACGCTGGCTGGCGCCGCCTGCCGCAACCCGAACGCCGCCCACGTCGTGCAGGTGACCCCGCACGGTGAGGCCAAACCGGAGGATCTGCGCGCCGGCGTACGCATCAGTTTCGATCGCCCGGTGGTGCCCGCTTCCGCGCTCGGGGCGCAGCTCTTGCCACCCCCGGTGGTGCTGACCCCGGGCGTGCCCGGCACCACGGTATGGCTGGACCAGCAGACTTTGGTCTTCACACCCGCGCAGAAGCTGCAACCCTCTACGCGCTACCGGGTCGCGCTGGCACCGGCGGCTTTGGGCCAGACGCTGGCTCCTGTGGCCTCGTGGACCGGCGACTCCTTCGTGTTCGAACGCCTGCGCGTGCGGCACGTCACCTTCCCGGCGCCCGGACCGCAGTTCCAAAGCGCAGCGCCCGTGGCTAGGGTCGACTTCAGCGAGCCAGTCGATGCGGCCCAGGTGGCCAAGGGCTGTCGTTTCGTCGCCGAGCGGGGCAAGACCATCGCGGCCCGCGTGGGCGTGCCTGCTGCCGCTGGCGCCGAGGAATCGGATGGTGACGCGCAGGAATCCCAGCCAAGCAAAGCCATGCGGGTACGCCTGGCGCCGGTGGGGAAACTGGAGACAGGCACTGGCTACAAGCTGCTTTGCCGGGCTGGCCTGTTGCCCACGGCAGGCAGCGAGGGCCTGGCCGAGGACATGGAGTCGGCATTTCAAACCTACGGCCCCCTGCGCGTGGTCAAGGTCAGTCCCGACGGCCACGACGTGATTCCCGACGACGCGGTGGTGAAGGTCGAGTTCTCCACGCCGGTCGATCCCGAGCAGGTGCGCCAGCACGTCAAACTGGACGTGGAGCGCGACAAGGGCAAGGCGCCGCCCAGCTTCGAAGCCAACGGCCTGCGCACGCTGTATTCATGGAAGGGCAATCTCGAACCCTCGGCCTGGTACCACCTGGTGGTCGCGGGCGAGATCAAGGACATCTTCGGACAGAAGCTGGGGGCTGACGAAGGGCACGACTTCCGGGCCGGCGATGGAGGGCCGCGCCTGAACGTGGAACGCGGCATCTATGCGGTCGAGCGCAGCAGCGGCAAGTACTCGGTATGGACGCGCAATCTGCACGGGTTCAGCGTGACCTGCTCGCGCATACCCGAGGCCAAGTTGGCAGCCCTGCTGGCCGGCCCGGTGAACTTCGATTCCTGGTATGGCAGCGAGGACAAGCCGGTCGACTACCGTGCCCTGGGCGTGCGGCCGGCCTACCGGCACATCAAGACCACTGGAGCGGTGAAGAACAAGTGGCACGACGACAGCCTGGCGCTGGCCTCGGTGTGCGGGGAATCGCCGTCGCCATCCGCACCTGCGGGGCAGGGCAAGCCGGCGGCGGAGACTGTGCCTCCCGAGAGCGAAGCCCCGGCCGCGGCACCGCAGGCCGGGCCGGCGCCGGGTGGCGTGTACCTGCTGGAGCTCGATTCACGCGAACTGAAGCCCGAGGCGCGCGGGCGGACGCGCCGGGTTCTGGCCAACGTCACCGACCTGGGCCTGCTCGCCAAGGTGGGCGATGCCTCGTCGCTGCTCTGGGTGGTGCGCCTTTCCGACGGCCAGCCGGTGGCGGGCGCGACGGTGCGCATCCGCGACATCAAGGGCAGGGTGCGCTTTTCCGCCAGCAGTTCGGCCGAAGGCACGGTGGTGGCGCCGGGCGCGGCCACGCTGGTGCAGGCGGCGCCCAAGGCACCGCAGGGCGACGGCGACGACCACAACGAGGCGTACGAGGAATGGGACAGTCGCGGCGAGCGGCGCATGATCGTGACCGCGCAGACCGGAGACGATCTGGCGGTGCTCGACACCAACTGGTCGAGCGGCCTGCAGGTGTGGAACTTCGGCGTCAACGAGGAACACGGCGGCGGCACCGTGCGCGTGCGTGGCTTCTTGCAATCGGATCGCGGCCTGTATCGGCCGGGCGACACGGTTCACCTGCGCGGCCTGGTGCGCGCCATCGATTTGGCCGGCAAGATGCGCGTGCCCGCCAAGGCGAAAAAGGTGCATTTGCTGATCAAGGATCCGCGCGGCACCACCCTGGTCGACGAAGACGTGGCGCTAAGTGGATTCGGCGGCTTCCATCGCGATCTGACCCTGGACCCCGAGGCGCGCCTGGGGGATTACCGGGTGCAGGGCGACGTGCTCGGGCAGTCCTTCACCGACAAGTTCTCGGTCGAGGAATACCGGCCGCGCACTTTCGAGGTCAAGCTGGCCGCGGGCAAGAAGAACCTCTTCTTCGGCCAGAAGATCTCCTTCAAGGTGGAGGCTGACTATCTCTACGGGGCGCCCTTGCGCGGCGGCAAGCTCAAGTGGGACATCCGCCGCCGGGCTCACACGCCCAGCTTCCCTGAATTCGAACAGTACTCGTTCCAGGATCTGGTCACCCTGTGGGACGAGGGCGCGTACTGGTCGCGCAACGAGGAGCGCTCGTTCTCCTCGTTCGTGCAGGATGGCTCCATCGATCTCGACGACAAGGGCCAGGCGCGCGTCTCGGCTCGCGACGACGACAAGGATCTGGCTGGCCCGCAGGACTACCTGATCGAGGCCACCGTGACCGACAGCCGCGGCGAGGCGGTGGGCGCGCGCCAGGCCCTGGTCATGCACCGATCGTCACTTTACCTGGGCCTGCACACCGAGGAGTTCGTGCAGAAGGCGGACGCGCCCTTTGCCATCCAGGCGATCGCCCTCACGCCCGAGGGGAAACGCCGCGCGGCCCAGGGGGTGAAGCTCACCATCACGCACTCGCCGCGCTCGCGCTGGGACTGCTCGGGCTCCGGTCGCTGCGAGCGCAAGGTCGAAGCCCCGGTGGTGACCCGCACCATCGACGTTCCCGAGACCGGTGTCGCGGTCGAGCGCGTGGAACTGCACCAGCCCGGCTCGTACGAGGTGAAGCTGCAGGCGGGCGACGGCCGCGGCGGACAGGCCATCGCGTCCGACACCATCTACGTGGTGGGCAAGGGCGAGGCCTTCTGGAGCGGCGACGAGGGCACGCGCATGACCCTGGTTGCGTCGCGGCCCAAATACAAGAGCGGCGATACCGCCAAGCTGGTGGCCCAGGCCAACCTGCCGGGCGCGCTGGCTCTCATCACCCTGGAGCGCAACGGGGTGATGAGATACCAGGTCAAGCGGATGGAAACCAGTGGCGAGGCCATCGAGATCCCGGTGGAGGCGCGCTTCGCCCCCAACGTGTACGCGGCGGTCACGCTGGTGCGCGGCCGCACCGGCGAGGGCGAAAAAGGCAAGCCGCAGTTCAAGATGGGCATGGTGAACCTGCAGGTCGACAGCAGCGACCGCCGGCTCGACGTCACCGTGGAAACCGACCGGCCGAGCTACCGGCCGGGCGACACGGTCAGTGCCACGGTCAAGGTTCGCAATGCCCAGGGCGCGCCGGTGAAGGCCGAGCTGGCGCTGGCGGCAGCCGACGAGGGCGTGCTGCAGATCGCGGGCTACAAGACACCTGATCCCTTGCCGACGTTCTATCGAGCCTGGGGCCTGGGCGTGAGCTCGTCCACCACCTGGAACCGCATCGCAACCATGCACGATCCGTCGCGCAGCAACGACGAGGAAGAAGAAGGCGAGGGCGGCGACGCCGGCGGGGAAGAGGCCGGGCGCATCCGCTCGCGCTTCATGGCCACGGCCTACTGGAACCCGGCCCTGGTCACCGCGGCCGACGGCACCGCGCACGTGACCTTCACGGCGCCCGACAACCTGACCGCCTTCCGCGTGATGGCAGTGGCGGCCGACAGCGGCGAGCGTTTCGGCTCGGGCGAGAAGCGCTTCGCGGTCAACAAGCTGTTGCAGGCCATGCCCGCGCTGCCGCGCTTCCTCACCATGGGCGATGCGCTCAATGCCACAGTGGTCGTGCACAACAACACCAAGGAGCCGGCCAAGGTCACGGTCAGCGCTGTGGTCGCGGGCGGCGTGCACCTTTCGGGCGAAAGCTCACAGGTCATCAACGTTTCCGCCAACGGAGCGGCGCCCGCGGTGTTCCCCGCAGTGGCCGAGTCGGAGGGCGAGGCCAGCTTCACCTTCCAGGCGCGCGGCGGCGGCGAAGCGGACGCCGTGCTTACCAAGCTGCCGGTCGAGCGGCCCAGCACAACGGAAACCACGCTGGTGGGCGAGGGCTCGACTGCTAAGCGCGCCGAGCACGCCTTGCCCAAGGTTGCGGGCGTGTTGCCTGGTCGCGGTCGTCTGGAGGTGGTGTTGGATACCACCGGACTGTCGCGTCTCGACGAGGGGCTGTCCTATCTGGTCGGGTACCCGTACGGCTGCCTGGAACAGACCACGTCCAAGGTGGTGCCCATGGTGGCGGTCGGGGATCTGGCGGCGTCGGTGGATCTGCCGGAAGTGAACCAGGCCACGCTCAAGCGCTTCGTGACCACCGGGATCGCCAAAATCCTGCGCCACCAGCACGAGGACGGCGGGTTCGGCCTGTGGATCGGCGCGCCCACCGAGGAGCACTACACGGCCTTTGGGCTGTGGGGGCTGGCAGTGGCCCGGCGTTCGGGCTGGGACGTGGACCGGGCCGCGCTGGACAAGGGCGCGCGCTGGCTGCGCAAGTCACTGGCGCAATCGAAAGACCAGGACGGCTATCATTATATGGGTGTAGCGGGCGCGCAGGCCTTTACCCTATACGTGCTGGCCGAGCTGGCGGCCGACAAGATCGGGCCGGGCCTCGACGCGGCCCTGCGGGACAAGCTGCTCCGTGAGCGCGGCAAGCTGCCGCGCTACGGGCGCGCTTTCTTGGCCCGTGCGCTGGCGCGCACGGACAACAAGGATATGGCCAAGATGGTGCTCGACGAGATCCTGGCCGAGGCGGGCGCGGGCAAGGGCCCGCTGGTGATAGGCGAAGGCCACGACACCGATCTGTCGTGGTACTGGAGCTCGGACACGCGCACCTCGGCCATCGTGCTGGGCGCGCTCATCGCACTCGATCCCAAGCACCCGGCGGTGGAACGACTGGCCGACGGCCTGCTGGCCACGCGCACCCAGGGGCGCTGGGAGAACACGCAGGAGAATTTGTATTCGCTGGTCGCGCTGGCCGATCTGGCGCGGGTGCGCGCTGCCAGCGGCGGCGCCAAGATCACGGTCACGGCCGGGGGCAAGTCGCTGTATGCGGGCGCGCTCAAGGGCGCCGAGGTGAGGCGCCTGGCGGTTCCCAATGATGGGCAGGGCGCGGGCAGTCTGGTCATCGAGACCGACGGGGCTCCGGTGTACTACCTGGCGCGCCTGCACAGCGTGCGCGTCCTGGATCCCACGGCCCGGCAGGCGGGGATGACGGTGGTGCGCGAGTATCTCGACGGCGAGAGCGAACGCCGGCTCAGCCAGGCCAAGGTCGGCCAACTGGTGAAGGTGCGGCTCAAGATCCAGTCGCAGTCGTCGCGCTCGCACGTGGCAGTGGTGGATCGCTTGCCTGCCGGACTGGAGCCGGTGCTGGATCGGTTCAAGCCCAAGGACCAGGAAGAGGACGACGAGGGGCGCATTCATTGGTGGTGGATGGCCCAGGAGACGCGCTGGCAGAACCAGCAGCTCCACGACGATCGCGTGGAACTTTTTGCCGACGTGCTGGTGGCCGGTGAAACCACGCATGAGTACCTGACCCGTGCCATGAGCGCCGGCAGCTTCACCGCGCCCGGCACGCTGGCCGAGATGATGTACAAGCCGACCGTGAATGGCCGCAGCGCCGGTGACACGCTTCAGGTGGTTCGCTAGGTTCGTAATCCCGCCGGGCGCTGTCGCAGTTGCGGCTGGCCTCGCGTTCCTGGCGGCGGTGTCTCTGGTCGACTATCCAGTGAGTCGGCTGGCGCCACAGGCCGCGGCTTCGCTGGAACTTCTCGATCATAACGGCAACCTGCTGCGGTCCCTGCCGGTGCGCGGTGGCGGGCGGGCCACCTGGATCGGGCTGGGCCAGGTGGCACCGTCGGTGATCCTGGCCACCCTGGCCTCCGAGGATCGCCGCTTCTTCGAGCATCGCGGCGTGGATGCGCGCGCGGTGCTGCGGGCGCTGTGGCTGGACCTGCGCGCGGGCCGAGCGCGCTCGGGCGCCTCCACCTTGACCATGCAATTGGTGCGCATGGTCGAGCCGCAGCCGCGCGGCCTAGCCAATAAGATGCGCGAGGCGGTGCTGGCGTTGCGCCTGGAACGCGCGCTCGACAAGCAGCAGATCCTCGAGCAGTACTTGAACCGCGCCTACTACGGCAACGGCGCCTTTGGCATCGAGCAGGCCGCGCGCCACTATTTCGGCAAGCCGGCCTCCGCGCTGGGACTGGCCGAGGGCGCTCTGCTGGCGATCCTGCCGCGTGCGCCAACTGCCTACGATCCAAAACGCCACCTGCTAGCGGCGCTGGCCCGGCGGGCACATGTGTTGGATTTGCTGGCGGAGCGCGGGCTGGTCACGCGTGAGGATCGGCAGCAGGCCGAGGTCACGGCCCTTGCCTTCACCTTCAGCGCGCCTGACCCGGGACTGGCGCCACACTTTTGCGACTGGGTGCTGGCCGGGCTCACTCCTGCGCAGCGGGCGCATGGCGGGCCGCTGCGGACCACGCTAGATTTGGATCTGCAGCGGGATCTGGAACGCGCGGTGCAAACCCATGTCGACGAACGGCACGCTCTGGGCCTGCGCGAGGCAGGCGCCGTCATGCTGGAACCTGCAACGGGCGCGGTGCTGGCCATGGTGGGCTCGCCCGAATACGGCGGGCTCGCAGGTCAGCTCAACATCACCACCACGCCCCGCCATCCCGGCTCGGCGCTCAAGCCCTTCCTCTATGCTCTGGCCATCGAGAGCGGCGACACGCCCGCGACAGTGGTCTTTGACGTCGCCGACGTCAAGTCAGAGTGGCATCCAGGGCGCGAGGTGCGGGAGCACGGCCCGGCCCGCTATCGCGAGGCACTCGCCGGCTCGTACAACCTGGCCGCGGTTCACGTGCTGGAGCGCGTGGGCGTGGAGAACCTACTCGACCGCTTGCGCACGGCCGGGCTGGGCCCGCTGGCCGGAACGGCTGCCGATTATCGGCTGGGCCTGGCCCTGGGTTCGGCCAAGGTGCGCCTTGTGCATCTGGCCGCGGCCTATGGCTTTCTGGTGAATCGCGGAATGGTGGAGCGCGCCCGCGGCGTGGGCTCGCCGGCCGAGCCGGTGCGGCTTTTCGACGAGAGAGTGAGCTGGCTGGTGATGGACATGCTGGCCGATGCGGACGCGCGGCGACAGGTATTCGGAGCCGAGTTGCCGGTGGACTTGCCGTTCCCTGTGGCCATCAAGACCGGAACCTCCGGCGGCTTTGCCGATACTGTGGCAGTGGGCGCCACCCGCGAGGTCATTGTGGCGGCCTGGGCTGGCAGCTTCGATGGCAGTGGCACGCGCGGCTCGCTGGCTATGTGGAGCGCGGCGCCCCTGGTGCGCGCCGGCCTGCTCGCCATGGCCAGTCGCCGCCCGTTGACCCTGCCGCCGCGACCTGACGGCATTGTCACGCGTGAAGTGTGCCGACTGTCCGGCATGCGCCCCGGCCCGCACTGTGCCACCAAATCCGAGTTCTTTTTGGCCGGCAAAGAGCCCACCGATACCTGCACCTGGCACCGCCTGCGCAATGGGCGTGTCACAGTCGAATTTCCGTCGGAACTGGCCGCGTGGGTTGCGCGGCGTGGGCGAGAAACGCCGAGGTGAGGAAGCAGCGTGAATACCGAGCGTGCTGCCCACGCCAGCCGCCGTCGTCCCATTTGCCCTGGCCGAAGCGCACGCGCAAGCGCCGCAGAGCCGGATCGATTGCAAGCGACGGAGCACCACTTGATCGACCTGGGTCGGGACCTCGCTTCATCCTACTGCCAATCGCAGTGGGGGATGGCGACGCGCACCCGTCCGGATCAGGGATCGGGCGCAGGGCGCGTCTCGTCCGACGAATCTGACTCGCCGGGGCGGTAGTCGTCGGCTTCGGGGACTTCGTCTGGGAACTCTATTCCAATCGGGCCAGGGGTAATTCCGTTGAGCAGGACATTGCCGGCGATGTCGGTGAACGACATCATCATTTCCTTGCGCGAGTGGAGGCGCACGAGCGAGCCTGCCGTCTCCCCACCCGTGACCCTGAACGAGATACGGCTACCCAGCGCGGGCACGGCCAGCGCGGCGGCCACACCGTCGTGGCTCACGCGAATGACAAGCGGGTACTCACGCTCGAATTCCCGCAAATCGGCCAGCTTGTGCACGATGGTCGCGTGCCGCGAGGTCATCTCTTGGGTTGCATAGTCGATGGGAAACTCGACGTCGCCCAACCTGACGAAGACGGCTATCGAGACCGCGGCCGGGATAGGCGCCCCAGGGGGCAGGGTGACGTCAATCTCTGCCCGCGCATTCGGCGAGCCGGCATCAAGTACATGCTGCTGCACGGACAGCACGCCGTCCTCGCCCGCCGGGACTGGATTCGATCGATAGGCCTCGGCAGCGGCGGCGTAGCGTCCGAAGGTCGGGGCAGCCTGGTTTTTTCGCAGGAAATCGGCGGCCCGAGCGTCGCCCAGCGCCCACAGCCCTGCCAGGGCCGCGGCTTTGAGGCCAGCCTGAGAGGCATCCGCGAGCGTCGTGGCGAACGTGTCGGCCGCCGCGCGGTCGTGGAGCCTGGTCAGGGCCAGAGTCGCCTCGATGGCAACGGTTTCGCAGTCGATATCCGGCTCGCACTCCTTCAGATTGGCCCGGTTCCCGTGCAGGGCCAACTGCCGCATGCGCGCCAGCGACAGCAACTGGAAGTCAGGTCGCGCATTCGCCAGAGCAGCCATGAGGGCTTCAGCGTCGTCGCGCGCGGCCTTGCTGGCAAGCAAGGCTTGCGCGAGCGGGAACACCTCGCGATCCGTTACGGCGCCGGCGCGATCGATGGCAGCCGCCATCAAGCGGGAGAGATGCACCTGCGAAGCCGCCTCGATGACTTCCTTGATCCAGGGAGCCGCGGCGGGTTGATAGAAGAGCGCTGTCGCCGCTTCGTTCGCCACCGAGCGGTCCGTATCACGGACGAGCTTGACCAGCACCGCGATATGCGCGGGATCGGGGAAACGCGCGAGAACCGCGGCCGCACCCTCGCGCACCAAGGGCTCGTTGTGAGCAACGCGATCGAGCGCCGGGGCAGGCGCGCCGGCGCAGCGCAGATGGCCGAGCGAGAAGAGCAGGAGTGCAAGCGCCCGGGGCTCCTTCTCCTGCGCGGCACGACGAAGCAGGATCGGGCACGCGGCGCCGCCATGTCCGCGCAGCGCGACCGCGGCGTAGGCACGAACTTTGGCATCCCTGGCTCGAAGCCCGGTTTCAAGCGTCGCTCGTGCCGCCTGGCCGGGCACCCGCCCTATCGAGAGGTAGAGCTCCGGGGATTTCTTTGACAGGCGCACGAGCAACGGCAATGCGCGAGGCGCTCCGACCACAGCCAGAAAGTGAGCCATGAAGAGACTGGGCTTGGCCCCGCCCGCCCACCGTTCGACAGCGGCAACCCAGTTCCGGGGAATGTGGGGATCCATGTCTCCGTCAAAGGTGAGCAGCGCACGGATCGCGCGCACGCGCAGGCTGGGGTCAGCCTCGGCGCAAGCGATCGCTTCTGTCGCACGCGCTGTCAGAAGCGTTCTGACGGCTTCCTTCTTGTCGCCGAAGTCGCCTAGGTTCTCGCCAGCCCACGTGAGCAGCGCGCGGTCGTCTTCCGGGCAGCGGGCTGCAGCGGATTCTGCCGCCGCCAACGCAGCTCGTGGCGGTGGCACGATGATGAGGCAAATGAAGAACAGAGCGATGCGTCCGATAGGCACGGCCGCGATCATGCTGCCAACGGCCCCCAAGTCAAAACCGGTTTCTGTCCACTCCTCGCGCAAAGCGCATGTATTGAGTGTTGCAAGACCGGCGGGAATGTCTGGCACAGGAGCTGACGCAAAGTGGGCGGCTCCCCTTCCACGGATCACCTTCCGAGGTGGCGTTCGCCTGACCAACCGGCCTCGAAGTTGAACTCATGGGTAACCACGACCGAATCGCCTCCCGGCGGCTTGGGAAACTCCCAGCCGCGAAATGCTTTGACGACGCATTTCTCTACGCGGGCGTCCTGCAGTCTAGAAGACTGCAATACCGAATCGACGACCTTTCCGGCGGACGAAATGGTGAACTGAACCGTGACCCGGCCAGAAAGCTCGGGCTTCTTCTTCAGCGCGGGCAGGTAGCAGGCCCGCAACTCGTCGAACACGATGCCGTGGAAGAAGAACAGAACCGCAAGCAGCGCGGCCGATCGGGCGCGGTTGCTCAGGGTCGGGGACGCGACGTTCGTCTCGACCCAAGAGCAGGACAAATCCAGAAAGCCTGTTTCAACATCCGGTGCTCATGCATCCAACCATCATGCGGAAAGCCATACTGCTGTCCTGCCTGGTCTCTCTCGTGTCAGCCAGAGGCATGGCCAAGGGAGGTGGAATCACGGTTGAGATCAAGGACGCCATGGGCAAAGACGTCGGCACCGTCAAGATCAAGTCCATTGCTTCCGGTGTCGAGCTCAAACTCAACCTCCGCGGACTGATTCCCGGTAAGCACGCCATTCACTTTCATCAGAACGCGAAATGCGAAGCACCGGATTTCAAATCCGCTGGTCCACACTTCAATCCTGATGGGAAGATGCACGGCCTGGAGAATCCCATGGGTGCTCACGCCGGCGATATGCTGAATTTTACAGTAGACGCAAAGGGCAATGCCAAGGCCACGGTTGTCAACAAGAGCGTAAATCTCGGCACAGATTCCCACTCGCTTTACAGCAGTGGCGGAACTTCCCTTGTGGTTCACGCCAAAGCCGACGACATGAAAACGGATCCAGCCGGCAATGCAGGTGATCGCATTGCCTGCGGTCTGATTGTGAAGTAGGCCATCGCCGTCTACCTTCGCGAAGACTCCGTTCCCCAACAGGGTCACAGCGTGATTCGGCGATACGCCGCACCCTGTATCATCGCGACCACCAAGATCGTCGTCTCGCTTGCGCTGCTCTGGACGGGATTTCGGTCCGTCAGCGATGATGACTTCGCTCGTGCCGTCATTGCACAGCAGTTCGCCATCCATCCGCACTTTGATCCCTCTGGGACAAGCTGGCTGCCATTTCCATTCTTGCTCTGGGGTAGTGCAATGGCGGCCTTTGGCCCTACGCTGGCGACTGCACAGGTAATGGCGATCGGGCTCGGGGCTTGCGCCGCCGTTGGCGTTTGGTGGGTGGCTCGCTCGATCGAGCTGTCAGCGCGAGCTGCCTTTATCGCCGGAATGATTGCTGCCTGCGTGCCCCACGCCGCCTATTACGGTGTTGCGATGGTGCCCGAGTATGCGACGGCCGTGCTCGCCCTCTTGGCCAGCGCCACGCTCAGCTCGAAACACGATCGAATACGCGCCGCAGGCGCGCTCGCGGCCTGCTTGGCCACACTCTGCCGCTATGAAACCTGGCCGATTGCCGGCGTGGTTTCTATATGCGCGGCATTCGATGCAATTCGGCAGCCACACCGGCGTCGTTGGTTGGCGGGATCCGCCATCATCGCGTCGTTGGGGGCCGCTGCCTGGATGTTCCATGGTTTCATCCATCACCACGATGCTTTCTTCTTCGTCACACGCGTCGCAGCCTACCGCCGAGCGTTGGGTGGCGAATCGATGACTCTGGGCTTGCGCCTCCTTCAACAGCCCCTGGCCCTCTTCACCGGAGAGCCAGAACTGACGTTGTTGGCACTGCTTTTGCCGTGCATCGCGCTTTGGGTCCACGGTCGCACAGGCCTGCGCGGCCGAGCTTGGGCGAGATTGTGTCTCGCCATTGGCGCCCTCGTGTCATTCTTGATCGTCGGCGATTTGCTCGACGGCGCGGCTACCCATCACGAAGATCGGACCCTGCTACTGGCATGGCTTGCCATGGCGCTGCTTGTGGGTGAACTGCTCGATCGTCTTTTGAAAGATGTTTGGCTCTCGCCCACACGACTCGCCGGATCGGTCGGCGTGCTCGCCGCCGTGGTCGCGACAATGCTCATCGCTCGTCCACGGATCACGAAATCGGACTCATTCGTCGATCGCTCTCGTGAGATAGCGATCGGCCAGTTGGCGGCCGCCCTCGTCCCAGCAGGGCAGCGCCTAGCGGTGTACAGTGAAGACTATGGCTTCTTCGCGGTTCAGGCGGGGTTTGCGCGTCCGTTTGATTCCGTGCCGCTGTTGCGACACGACCCACGTCACCGCGAGCATGACCCACTGTCTAGTCCCGCGGAGCTGACAGAGCGACTAAACGCCCTGTGGGTTCAATATTTGATTGTACCAATAGCTCGCCTACCACGCTTGTCGCAGCAGACCCGCATCGAGACTGAATCGAGCGGGTTTGCCCTGTTATCGCGGCGCTAGCTGCGACAAACCCCGGCATCAGGACTTGAGAAAAGCCAAAAGGTCCGCGTTGAGCCTGTCCTTGTGCGTGTCGGTCAGACCGTGCGGCGCGCCGGAATAGATGATCAGCTTGGCGTTCTTGACGAGTTTGCTGGAGGCGAGCGCACTGGCCCCGATGGGCACGACTTGGTCGTCATCGCCGTGGAGAACCAGGGTCGGGATGTCGAACTTCTTGAGATCCTCAGTAAAGTCCGTCTCGGAAAATGCTTTGATGCAGTCGAATGTGGCTTTGTGACTGGCCTGCATTCCCTGGAGCCAGAAGTGGTCAATCATGCCCCGTGAAACCTTCGCACCCGGCCGGTTGAAACCAAAGAAGGGGCCGCTGGCGAGTTCCTGGTAGAGCTTGGATCGGTCGGCGAGCGCGCCGGCGCGAATGCCGTCGAACACGTCGATGGGCAAGCCGCCGGGATTGGCGGCCGTCTTTAGCATAAGCGGCGGAACGGACGCGACCAGTGCTGCCTTGGAAAGACGCTTGCTACCGTGGCGACCGATGTAGCGTGCAACTTCGCCACCGCCCGCGGAAAATCCGATGAGCATGGTGTTCTTTAGGTTCAGCGCGTCCATCAGCGCCGCGAGGTCATCAGCGTAGGTGTTCATTTCGTTGCCGTCCCACGGCTGACTGGACCGGCCGTGGCCGCGGCGATCGTGCGCGATACAGCGATAGCCGTTGGAGGCCAGGAAGAGCATCTGGGCCTCCCAGCTATCTGAGTTCAAGGGCCATCCGTGGCTGAGGACAACCGGCGGACCCGAGCCCCAATCCTTGTAGTAGATCTGTGTGCCATCCTTGGTCGTAATCGTGCTCATGTTGCCTTTCTTCTGGGCCGCTGTCCCACTGTCACTTGGTGTTGCGTTCTCGCTAGTAGATGCCGTCCGAGCGATCTTTGTGACCCGCCTCATTGAGGAGTGGACATGGGGGTCCTCTGGCACCTCTTCGGGGGCCTTGCGCGAGGCGGCTTTTCAGTCGTTTCCCGTCGGGAAATGGGGCCTGACGAACAGCCCGTCGTGTGTTAGACAGCACCCGTCAAGGAACGGACCCCATGAGCGTCCAGAATCCGCCGGGCCCCAATAGTTCGATCAGGCGTTCAGGCTCGGCCATGTAGCCGCCACCCCACGGAAAGCCATGCGGCAACCCGTCGACTCTGTAATGATCGAATTCATCGATGCTCGTTGCTCGACGGGCCTGCTTGAGGTGCGTTCATGAGTCGTCAGCCAGAGAAGAATCTTGCCAACGGGGGAACGCCCCAGGGTGGACCGGGAGCCGCCCTGGTCGTTGGCTTGGGGGCATCGGCCGGCGGGCTCGAACCGCTGCAGGAGTTCCTCGAGCATGTCCCGGCGGCAAGCGGCCTTGTCTTTGTGGTGGTGCAACACCTCGAACCCAATCACCCCAGCATGCTGGCCGAGCTGCTTGCTCGGCACACCGCCATGCCCGCGCTGCAGGCCAGCGACGGCTTGCCTCTGGAGCCTGACCACGTCTACGTCATCGCGCCAGGCACCCTGTTGACCATCGACAAAGGCGTCTTCCATGTGGTCGCGTACGAGGGACCGTCTAGTTCGCTCATCGACGCTTTCTTGCACTCGCTTGCCGAGGACCAGGGCGAGCAGGCCGTTGGGGCTCTCTTCTCGGGCGCCGGCCACGATGGCACCGTCGGTCTCCGCGCCATCAAGGAGCACGGAGGGCTCACCCTGGCGCAGGCGCCCGAGACCGCCACGCACGACTGCATGGTTCAGAGTGCCATCAGCGCGGGATTGGTCGATCACGTCGTCCCGGTTGCGCAGATGCCCGCAATCATCGCCGAGCACGCGGAGCACCTCACGAAACTCACCGGCGCCGACGCTGCGGAGAGCCTCGACGAGCAGCTCGCCGCCAACCTCGGCAAGATCTGCGCGCGCATTCATGAGCGCACGGGGCACGATTTCAGCCGCTACAAAGAGGGAACGCTTCTGCGTCGTATTCGGCGTCGGCTGCAGGTCCACCACCTGCAGTCGGTCGATGGCTATCTGCAGTTCTTAGAAAATGACGCTGCCGAAGCGGAAGGCCTGCTCAAGGATCTCCTGATCGGCGTGACCCAGTTTTTCCGCGATCCCGAAGCGTTCCAGGCCCTGGCTCAACAGATCATTCCCCGCATCGTGCAGGGCAAATCAGCCGACGCACCCATTCGCGTCTGGGTCCCGGGCTGCGCCTCGGGCGAGGAGGCCTACTCCATAGCCATCCTGCTGCGCGAGCACCTCGATCGCCTCGAAACGCGACGATTCGCGCAGATCTTCGCGACCGACCTCGACGCCGCGATGCTGGCCGAGGCCCGCCACGGTCGCTACCCCGCGGACATCGCCGAACAGGTGTCGCCCGAGCGTCTGGCACGCTTTTTCGTGAGAGATCCGTCGAACGGCTCCGGCCGGGCGGCCGACTTCCAGGCGGGCAAAGAGCTGCGCGAGATGTGCATCTTCTCCGAGCATAGCCTTATCCGCGATCCGCCCTTCTCGCAGCTCGATCTCATTTCCTGCCGGAATGTTCTCATCTACCTGAGCGCCGAGCTGCAGAAGAATTTGGTGCCGCTTTTCCACTACGCGCTTCGACCCGGCGGCTTCCTGTTCTTGGGGCCGTCCGAGGGCATCTCCGGCAGCCCCGAGCTTTTCGAAGCCACGGACAAGCGGAATCGCATCTTCCGCCGCAAAGAGACGGTCACCCGTCCGGTGGTGGAATTTCCCCTCGCGAGCCGCAGTGCCGCGCGCGCGGGGACCCCACTCCCCCCGCAGATCGAGCGCCGGGTTCCGACCCAGCACGAAAAGCTCGCTGCCGCGTTTGAACGCACGGTCCTCGAGGAATACGCAGCACCCTCGGCGGTCATCAACGCGCGCGGTGACGTGCTCTTCGTGGCCGGGCCACTCGGCCGCCACTTGCAACTACCTGCGGGCGCCTTGACCAACACAAACCTGCTCGAGGCCTTTCGTGGAAACCTGAGGCAAGAGCTGCGCATGGCCTTGCGAGCCGCTGGCGACAAACGGCGCAAGATCGTGCGCAAGAACATCTCGGTCGAAAACGAGGACTCGACTCGTCGTGTGCACCTGACGGTGCGGCCCATGCCGGCGGCCGAACCCGAAGCGGGCCTGTTCTTGGTGGTGCTGCAAGAGACGGAACCGCCCGAAGAGAGCGGACCCGGGGAAGTCTTCGCCAGCGAAGCCGCCGAGCCCGCCGTCGAGCAGCTGGAGAACGAGCTGCGCACGACGCGCGCGGAACTGAAAACTACCGTCGAAGAGCTGGAATCCGCCAACGAGGAGATGAAGTCCTCGAACGAGGAGCTGATCTCGACCAACGAAGAACTGCAGTCGGCCAACGAGGAGATGCAGACCTCCAAAGAGGAGTTGCAGTCGCTCAACGAGGAGTTGGAAACGGTCAACACCGAGCTGCGCCAGAAGGTGGACGAGCTGGGCGCTGCGAACAGCGACCTGCAGAATCTTTTCGTCGCCACCGAGATCGCCACCATCTTCCTCGACCGCTCTTTACGGGTGGCGAAGTTCACGCCCGCGGCCACCGCGCTCTTCCACCTCATCGAGACTGACGTTGGCCGGCCGCTCGCGGATTTCGCGCAGCGCTTTGCCGGCCAGGACCTGGCCACGGATGCGCAGGAGGTCCTGCGCGTCCTCACCCCCATCGAGCGTCCGATCCGCTCGGCCGAGGGCGCTTGGTTCGTGTTGCGTGTCGTGCCCTACCGCACCGTCGAGAATCTCATCGCTGGCGTAGTGGTCACCTTCGTCGACGTGACCGAACTCAAGCGCGCCGAGGAGGCGCTCCTCCAGACCACCGAACGAGAGCACTTTCTTGCCCAGGTGCTCGAGAACGCGAGCACGCCCTTCGGCGTGGGCGCTCCCGACGGAAGCTTGCTGCTCTTCAACCGCGCCTTTGCCGAGTTGACCGGTTACTCGCGCGAGGAACTGGAGCAGCGACGTCTCACCTGGGCCACCGACCTCACGCCGCCGGAATGGCGCGTGCGCGAGATGGAGATCCTGAGCAAGGCCAGTCGCACGGGAGAGCCCGTGCGCTATGAGAAGGAATACATCCGCAAGGACGGCTCGCGCGTGCCCGTCGAGCTTTTCGTCCAGCCCGTGCTGGATAGCCAGGGCCAGGTGGTCCACTACCGGTCGTTTCTCAGCGACATCAGCGAGCGCAAACGAGCCGAGGCGGCGCTGCGACAGAGCGAGGATCTGCTGTCCTTCTCTCTCGCCACCGCCAGGACCGGCGCCTGGGATCTCGACCTGGTGGACCACACGGCGCATCGGTCCCTCCAGCACGACCAGATCTTTGGTTACCAGGAGCTTCTGCCGCAATGGACGTACGAGATGTTCATCGAGCACGTGCTCCCGGAAGATCGCGAAGCGGTCGACCGCAATTTCCGTCAAGCGATCACCACGCGGGGCGACTGGAGCTTTGAATGTCGGATCTTGCGCCACGACGGGGCGACCCGCTGGATATGGGCCGCAGGCCGGCACCGCGCGGATGAGACCGGGCAACCTCGGCGCATGGCTGGGATCGTCCAGGACATCACCGAGCGCAAACAGGCGGAGGCGGCTGTGCGCGAGTCCCATGACCGGACCACCGCGATCCTGGAAAGCATCGCGGATGCCTTCTATTCGCTCGACGACGAGTGGCGCTTCGTGGTGGTGAACCCGGCGGCCGAACGGGCTCCCTTCGGGCGACCCGCCAGCGAGCTGCTCGGCAAGGTCATCTGGGAGGTGTTTCCCGCCATCCCGGGCACGCGGATTTACCAGCACTATCTGGACGCGGTTCACAAGCGAAGCCACGAGCACTACGAGGCCCAGTCCCCTCTCAACCGCCGCTGGTACGAAGTCTTCATGTTCCCGCGGACGGGAGGCCTCGATGTCTATATGCGCGACATCACCAAGCGCAAGGGGGCCGAGGAGGCCCTGCGCCTATCTGAAGAGAAGTTTGCCAAGGCCTTTCACGGCAACACGGCGGCAATGGCGATCACGCGGCTACACGACGGCCTCTTCATTGACGTCAACCAGCGATACCTGGACATCACCGGTTGGGCTCGCGATGAGGTCGTCGGAGACAAGAGCCCGCGGCTCAACATCTGGAGGGATCCCAAGGACCGGGACCGTTTCGTTCGCGAGCTCCAGCAGCACGGCATGATTCGCAATGCCGAGTTCACCTTCTTTAGGAAGGGTGGCGGGGAGTGGATAGGGTTGGTCTCGTCCGAGGTAGGCGCGCTGGGCGGCGAACAAGTCATCATCAACTCGATCACTGACATCACCGAGCGCAAGAAGACCGAAGAGGCATTGCGAGAGAGCGAGCTGCGTTTCCGCTTGGCCCTGCGCAATGCGCCGGTATCGGTGGCGGCGCAGGACCGCGAGCTCAAGTTCATCTGGGCCTACAACCAGCGGACGGCGCGGCCCGAGGAGATTGTCGGGCGTTCGGACGAAGATATCTTCACGCCCGAAGAAGCGGCGCGAATCACGGCCATTAAGCGACGCGTGCTCGACGAGGGCATCGAGCTGCGCGAGCAGATGTGGTTCGATCGGCCGAGCGGCCGGGTCTTTCTCGACATCTGCTGGGAGCCCCTCCGCGACCAGGCCGGCCGGGTGACAGGCGTGGCCACGGCCACCGTCGACCTGACGCCGATCAAACTCGCGCAGGACTCGTTGAAGGAGAGCGAGGGTCGCTTCCGGACGATGGCCAATGCGATCCCGCAGCTGGCCTGGATGGCCAACCCTGATGGCTACATCACCTGGTACAACCAGCGTTGGTACGAGTACACAGGCACGACGGCTGAGCAGATGGAAGGCTGGGGCTGGCAACGTGTTCACGACCCGGGAGAGCTGCCAAGAGTGCTCGAACGCTGGAAGGGCTCCATTGCCAGCGGCGAGCTTTTTGACATGGTCTTCCCCCTGCGGGGCGCGGATGGCGTGTTCCGGCCTTTCCTTACGCGCATTCTTCCCCTCAAGGACGCCGATGGGCGGGTGGTCCAGTGGTTCGGCACCAACACCGACATCTCTGAACGCATGAAGGCCGAGGAGGCCCTGCGTGTGGCCAATGCCCAGCTCGCCGAGGCCGATCAACGCAAGAACGAATTTCTCGCGGTTCTCTCGCACGAACTGCGCAACCCGCTCACGCCCATTCGCAACAGCCTCTATGTTCTTGAACGAGTGGCCCCGGGCGGGAACCAGGCCAGACGCGCCCTGGAAGTAATCGGCCGCCAGAGTGGCCAGCTGGCTCGCCTGGTGGACGATCTGCTCGACGTCACGCGCATCTCGCGCAACAAGATCCAGCTGCAGCGCGGCCCGCTCGACCTGAACGAACTCGTTCGTCGCACCGTCGAGGACCATCATTCTCTCTTTGAGGGCAAGGGAATAGCTGTCGAAACCAGCTTCGCGGCAGAGCGACTGCCGATTGGCGGCGACGCGGCCCGCCTCGCGCAGATGGTGGGGAATCTCCTGCACAACGCGGCCAAGTTCACCCCAGCCGGCGGTCGCGTCGCGGTCAACACGGCGGTCGCGACGTCGCGGGGACGTGCCACACTTCGGGTCAGCGACAACGGGGTTGGAATTGAGCCCGCGATGCTCACTCGATTGTTCCAGCCGTTCATGCAGGCCGAGGCGACGTTGGATCGGAGCAAAGGCGGCTTGGGACTCGGGTTGGCGCTGGTCAAGGGCCTGGTGGAAATGCATGGGGGGGAGGTCTGCGCGCACAGCGACGGCGCCGGCAAGGGAGCAGAATTCGTGGTCGAGCTGCCGCTCGAAGCGACATCTCCAGACCAGGCCAGCCCGACTGATGTTGCGGCGAAACAGAACCGTCGACGCGTGCTGATCATCGAGGACAACATCGACGCGGCCAACAGCCTGCGCGAAGTCCTCGCCTTCGGGGACCACGTCGTCGAGGTCGCGTACAACGGTCCCGAGGGGCTGGCCCGGGCTCGGGAGTTCAAGCCAGAGGTTGTGCTTTGCGATATTGGCCTGCCTGGCATGGATGGCTTCGAGGTCGCGCGCGCCTTCCGCGCCGACGACGGACTGAAAGGTGTCTTCCTGGTGGCCCTGAGCGGCTACGCGCTCCCCGAAGACTTGCAGCGCGCTCACGAGGCTGGGTTTGACCAGCATGTCGCCAAGCCACCTAGCCTTGAAAAAATCGAGGAGGTGCTATCCCAGAAGGGAGTGCAGCCATGAGGCGCGACTCGGCCTCCTTTTGATTCCGGGACACGGGGAAGAGCGCGCCGTTGCCCTGCTGTCGCGTGTGTGAAAAAAATCAGGAGCCCTATTCTGGCTTGCTCCCAGTTTCCAGAGCCGCCACTTTTGCAAGACGGCGCTTGAACCGCTCGGACCCTTGAAACTGGGCGCGCAGGAAGGTCTCGACCAAGTCCCAGGACAGAGCTTCTCCGGTGACCTGGCCGCCTAGACACATCACGTTCATGTCGTCGTCCTCAACACCTTGGCGAGCGGAAAAGGACTCCGTAATCAACGCAGCACGCACGCCGGGCAACTTGTTGGCCACAACGCAGGCCCCGACTCCGCTACCGCAGATGGCCACGCCCCTGGTGACTTCGCCCCTCGCCACCGCCCGCGCTAGGGGCACAACGAAGTCCGGGTAGTCGTCTCCCACCAGCAACTCATGGGCGCCGAAGTCGACCACGTCATGGCCGGCGGCCTTGAGGGCCGACGTCAGTTTCGCCTTCAACTCAAAGCCACCATGGTCTGCGGCTATTCCGATGCGCATCGGCTCTCCTGTGTGTTCAACGCTTCGAAGCCGGCGATGACGTCGAACAGTTCCTCGTCGATGCCTTCTTGGCGCAAACGATGAAATGTCCCTTTGAGTTGCTCCAGCAACTCGTCGATGTTCTTGTCGGCACGTTGCATCGCCGCCAGACGGCTCGCGTTCTCGCTCGCCAGAGATTCCGCGCACGCACGGAATAGTGAGATGAAGAGATACTCGCGGATGAGTGCGCGCAGAGTCGCAGTGCCGCCGCGCATGACCTCGGGCAAATTCCCGGTCGGCCAGCGGACTTGGGCCAGACCTTGTAGCCATTGTGCATCCAGCGGCAACAATCGCTGGCTTACCGGCTCGTACAGCGCCCCAGACTTCGGACGGTTGTGGAAGACGTAAACACGCGCATACTCGCCTTTGGCACGATGGACTTCGCTTTCGATTTGAATCTGCCCAACGAGTGGCGTGATGGCCTTTACGGAAGTCGGCACGGCGAAGAGGCCCACCAGCGGCAAGCCTCCGTCCGCCAGGCGCGCATGAACGCGCTCACCGACGGCCCAGACCTCGGGTTTGCCGGGCAGAGCCGCCAGTGTCTTGATCGCGTAATCTGCCACCACGTCATTGAACTGCCCCACCAGTCCCTGGTCGGAACCGAACACAACCGCGCCAATCGCACCTGCCTTCTTCTGCTCTATCATTGGGTCCGCTCGTGTGCCTTCCCGAAAACACGCGCTCAATCCCAGCTCCACAGTGCGATAATAGTCGCCCAACGCACGCACTGATCTATCGTATTGTCCGATGCTCGAGGCGGCCAGCGCTTTCATGGTGCGGACGACGGATTGCAGATCGCCGGCACTGCTGATCTTTCGGGTCAAGCTCGCGGTGGTGTCGCTCATGACTTTTCCTTGGGCGCCACTTCGGGTTTGGCCTTAGGCTCAGGCTCGGGTTTGGCCTCTGACCCGGGGTTGGCCTCTGACCTGGGTTTGGCTTCGGCTTTACTGTCGTTTTTGGTCTCAGTCTTAGGGTCCGCCTTGGCCTCAGCTTGGGGTTCAGCTTTGGCTTTCGGCTTCGGCTGAAAACGGGCAAGGGCTCTGCGGGCGATTTCGACAATCGCTTTCTTGTCCTCGTCATTCAATTTGTCGGCGGTGTCGAGGCGCGCCTGCACCTCCGCAGGGATGGTAGCCGACGCTTCTTGCACGGCGCGCTCGGCGTCGGTCATCTGCTCGAGTGGCACCGGGTCGAAGAGATCCGCAGTCAACGCCAGTAGGACGGTGATTTGTGCGGGCACGGACGCGGGCGCAAATTCCGGCTGCTTGAGGCAGGCGCGTATGCGCCGTCCATGTTCGATGATCTTGCGGGTGTTATCATCCAGACGGGCGCCGAACCGGGCAAAGGTCTCCAGTTCCTCGAACTGGGCGTAGGCGAGCTTGAGGTCGCCCGCCACCGCACGATACGCCGCCCGTTGCGCCTTGCCACCGACACGCGAGACGGACTTGCCGACATCGACTGCGGGCAGCACGCCCAACTCAAACAACGATGGAGAAAGGTAGATCTGCCCGTCCGTGATGGAGATCAGGTTGGTCGGAATGTACGCAGAGATGTTCTGCGCTTCGGTCTCGATTATGGGCAGCGCTGTGAGCGAGCCGCTGCCCCGTTCGGCGCGCAGGCGGGTGGCGCGTTCGAGCAGGCGCGAATGGATGTAGAAGATGTCCCCGGGGAAGGCTTCTCGTCCGGGTGGCCGGCGAAGCAAGAGGGACAGTTCGCGATAGGCGCGGGCATGGTGGGTGAGGTCGTCGTAGACAATCAGCACGTCGCGACCCGCTGCCATGAAATGTTCGGCGATGCTGGTCGCGGCGTAGGGCGCGATGTACGCGAGACCTGGCGGGTCGTTGCCTGCGGCCACCACCACGACCGTGTAATCCATCGCACCCTTGTCGCGGAGGTTGGCCACAACCTTGGCGACTGCAGAAGCGCGCTGGCCAATGGCACAGTAGACGCACACCACATTCTGCTCCCGCTGGTTGAAAATGGTGTCGATCGCGATGGCCGTCTTGCCCGTCTGCCGGTCACCCAGAATCAACTCGCGCTGGCCGCGCCCAATGGGAATGAGCGCATCGATGACAATGAGGCCGGTCTGCAGTGGCACAGTGACAGGCGCGCGGTCCATGATGGGCGGCGCAGGGCGTTCGATGGGCAGACGCTCGCTGGATGCCACCGGCCCGTTGCCATCGAGTGGCCGACCAAGCGGATCGATCACGCGCCCAATGAGCCCGGCGCCCACGGCCACGTCCATGACCCGTCCCGTGCGTTCGACTTCATCGCCCGCGTGGAGATGCCAGTACTCGCCGAGCAGAACGACACCGATTTCCTCGGCGTCCACGTTGAACGCAATGCCGAGCCCTTCACCGGGAAATCTCACCAATTCCTCAAAACCAACGCCGGGAAGGCCAGCAACCTTCGCGATGCCGGTGGCGACACTGGTGATTGTGCCCACCTCCCGTGGCCTCAGTTGCGGCGCAAATGCGTCGCGCGCACGGCCCATTCCTGCAAACGCACGGTCGAGAACGTCTTGCAGACTCCCAGGTTCCATGTTCATGGGCTCTTCGTTTCGGGCTTCGGTTCTTCCGACTTAGACTCGGACTTGGACTCGGCCTTGGGCTCGGCTTTGGCTTCCGGCTTAGGCTCGGCCTTTGCCTCGGCTTTGGCCTCGGGCTTAGGCTCGGCCTTCGCTTCAGGCTTTGGCTCGGCCTTGGCTTCGGGCTTGGCATCGGGCTTAGGCTCGGCCTTCGCTTCAGGCTTTGGCTCGGCTTTGGCTTCCGGCTTGGGCTCGGCTTTAGCCTCAGGCTTAGGCTCGGCCTTTGCCTCGGCTTTGGCTTCTGGCTTTGGCTCGGCCTTTGCCTTGGGCCTGTCGTTCTCTTTCAGAAGTTCGCCGACGTCCCTTTCCAGCGACCCGAGGTAATCCGAGATGCTCCACGCCACCTTCTGTCCGCCCGCGGTGAGTTCAATGCCGCTGACTAGGTCCGGCGCGATTTCGAACCTGAGCCGGATTTCAGCCGAGAAGGTTTCATTGAGCGCATTCTGTATGGCCGCACGTTGCTCTGCAGGTAGGTCGAACGCACTACGCACGAGCGCCGGGGCAGACGTTGTCTTGAGGGCCTGGCCGAGGCCGGCTTTTGCCTGGCTGTCCATCGTGCGCAAACGGCGAGTGAACACTTCGCCTAAGCGTTCTTCCAGACTCG
>Ga0265330_10000240_pt1 | contig 41294 bp, 17 predicted proteins | sample 41919metaG_FD_202083 | JGI IMG/M metagenome (GOLD analysis project Ga0265330, IMG submission 202083) | Rhizosphere microbial communities from Carex aquatilis grown in University of Washington, Seatle, WA, United States - 4-19-19 metaG | ecosystem: Host-associated > Plants > Roots > Rhizosphere...
TGAATCACACGAAATCAGCTTAAAAAGGGGGAGCGCGGACGAATCAGAATCGGTGCTGGCGTAGCTCAATGGTAGAGCAGCTGATTTGTAATCAGCAGGTTGCGGGTTCGATTCCCATCGCCAGCTCGCTGGCTGGAAGGCGAAAGCAAAAGCGAAAGCAAGAGCAACAAGAGCCCTACCCGACAGCCAATCCCGGCCCGATCAAAAAGACAGAAACGACAGGCAAGACAGCACGAATCGCTTGGTCTTCACGGATCGGGTGTTTCAGCTCGGAGGGGTTCCCGAGCGGTCAAAGGGAACAGACTGTAAATCTGTCGCCACTGGCTTCGAAGGTTCGAATCCTTCCCCCTCCACAAGCGAGCGCCTTCAGCTTCAGACATCAACATGACCAGATATCTTTTCCAAAGGAGAACAGCAAATTTGCGGGAGTAGCTCAGTTGGTAGAGCTCCAGCCTTCCAAGCTGGTTGTCGCGGGTTCGAGACCCGTCTCCCGCTCCGAGACTGGCAGACGACGAAACAGCAGCCAACGACCAAAGGAAGAGATCGCCCACGTAGCTCAGTTGGCAGAGCGCGTCCTTGGTAAGGACGAGGTCACCCGTTCAATCCGGGTCGTGGGCTCGAACGGAACGCGAAAGAAAATCAGGGTCGGGAACGCACCGAAACGCTCAACTTCCCCGCAAGGGGCAAAGGGACGGATAGGAAGATGGCGAAAGAGAAATTCATCCGAAACAAGCCGCACCTGAACATCGGGACGATCGGCCACGTCGACCACGGGAAGACGACGCTGACGGCGGCGATCACGAAGGTGCTGGCGAAGAAGAACTTCGCGAAGTTCCTGGCGTACGACCAGATCGACAAGGCGCCGGAGGAGCGTGAGCGCGGGATCACGATCGCGATCGCGCACGTGGAGTACGAGACGAACAACCGACACTACGCGCACGTGGACTGCCCAGGCCACGCGGACTACATCAAGAACATGATCACGGGAGCGGCGCAGATGGACGGCGCGATCCTGGTGGTGTCGGCGCCTGACGGGCCGATGCCGCAGACTCGGGAGCACATCCTGCTGGGGCGTCAGGTGGGGGTGCCGGCGATTGTGGTGTACCTGAACAAGGTGGACATGATCGCGAAGGAGGACGCGGAGCTGCTGGACCTGGTGGAGCTGGAGCTGCGCGAGCTGCTGTCGAAGTACCAGTACCCGGGGGACACGACGCCGATCATCCGCGGGAGCGCGCTGAAGGCGCTGGAGGGCGACCCGTCGGAGATCGGTGAGCCGTCGATCATGAAGCTGCTGGATGCTTGCGACAGCTTCATCCCCGAGCCGAAGCGCGAGATCGAGAAGCCGTTCCTGATGCCTGTCGAGGACGTGTTCACGATCTCTGGCCGTGGGACGGTGGTGACGGGGCGCGTGGAGCGCGGGGTGGTGAAGGTCGGAGAGGAGATCGAGATCGTCGGGTACCGTGACACCGTGAAGACGACGGTGACGGGGATCGAGATGTTCCGGAAGCTGCTGGACGAGGGGCGCGCCGGGGACAACGTCGGGGCGCTGCTGCGCGGGACGAAGCGGGAAGAGATCGAGCGCGGGCAGGTGCTTGCGAAGCCGGGGAGCATCACGCCGCACAAGAAGTTCCGCGGGGAGATCTACATTTTGAAGAAGGAAGAGGGAGGACGGCACACGCCGTTCTTCAAGGGATACCGTCCCCAGTTCTACTTCCGGACGACGGACGTGACGGGGCTGGTGACGTTGCCGGAGGGGGCGGAGATGGTGATGCCGGGGGACAACGTGAACCTGGAGATCGAGCTCATCACGCCGATCGCCTGCGAAGAGGGACTGCGCTTCGCCATCCGCGAGGGCGGCAAGACCGTCGGCGCCGGTGTCGTGACGAAGATCCTGGAATAGCCCCGCCCCCACCCGACCCCCCTCCCGCTCGCGGGAGAGGGGCTTCATTCGTAGAACGTCCGATCAACAGGCACTGGAAGGTAAGTCATGGCAGCCACGCGGGTCATCATCACTCTCGAATGCACCGTTTGTCGGGAGCGGAACTACTCCACGACGAAGAACAAGCGCGCGAACGCCGAGAAGTTGGAGCTCTCGAAGTTTTGCTCCCGTTGCCGGAAGCATACGAATCACAAGGAAACGAAATAACGGAAACCACCTAGGGCAGTAGCTCTAATGGTAGAGCAGCGGACTCCAAATCCGCGGGTTGGGGGTTCGAGTCCCTCCTGCCCTGCATCGGATCGGAAGACATGGGCGCAAACAAGTTCATTCATTTGACGTTCGCACTGGCGGGGCTGCTTGCGGCCTTCGTGCTCGCGCGCGCGACCGATTGGGTCTGGAGCTACTTCGCAAAGCCGAACGACCTCATGGTCAATGGCTTCGCGGTGGTGGGCGCCGCCCTCGCGGCCTTCATCGCGTACCGGAACGAGCGCGTGTTCGCGACGATTCACGACATCACGCGCGAGCTCGAGAAGGTCTCGTGGCCAACCCGAAAGGAGACCTCGGCGGCGACGATTGTCGTTCTGGTCACGGTGTCGATATCGGCGATTATCTTGAGCGGTTTCGACGCGATCTGGGCCTTTTTCACCAACTGGTTTTTGCGCTGAGACGGACGGGACCAACTGATGGCGATGAAGTGGTACGTCGTGCACACCTACTCGGGGCACGAGAACAAAGCGAAGCTTTCCCTCCAGGATCGCGTGCGTCAGCACAACCTGCAGGCGAAGTTCGGTGACGTCTTGATCCCGACCGACACCGTGGTGGAGCTGGTGAAGGGTCAGAAGCGCTCGACGACGCGAAAGTTCTTCCCTGGCTACATCTTCGTCCAGATGGACCTGGATCAGGAGTCCTTTCACCTCGTCAAGAACACGCCCAAGATCACGGGCTTCCTGGGGGGCACGAACCCGCAGCCGGTCAAGGAGACGGAGATCAAGAACCTCCACGTCGCGATGACCGAGGGAGCCTCCCGACCGAAGCCGCGCATCTCCTTCGAGGAGACGGAGACGGTTCGGGTGATCGACGGCCCGTTCGCGAACTTCACGGGCACGGTGGTCGAGGTGAAGCCGGAGAAGCAAAAGGTCCGGGTGAATGTCTCAATCTTCGGCCGGGCGACCCCGGTCGAGCTCGACTTCGCGCAGGTCGAGAAGTCGTAACCGGCGACCCCTCAGCCGGAATCCAATCAGCTCTTTCGCCAGTTGGTCTTGGCCCGTCGTTCGTAAGGAAAGCAAATGAAGAAAGTCACAGGGTTCATCAAACTCCAGGTCCCGGCGGGCAAAGCCAACCCGTCGCCGCCCATCGGGCCCGCGTTGGGCCAGCACGGCGTCAACATCATGGAGTTCTGCAAGCAGTTCAACGCCCGGACCCAGGACAAGGTCAAGGATGACCTGATCATCCCGGTCGAGATCACCGTGTTCTCCGACCGCTCGTTCACCTTCATCACGAAGACGCCCCCCGCGGCGGTGTTGATCAAGAAGGCCGCGAGCCTCGCGACCGCGAAGAAACCCGGCTCGGGCTCGAAGGAACCGAACAAGGTCAAAGTTGGCAAGATTACGAAAAAGCAGTTGCGCGAGATTGCGACGGTCAAACTTCCAGACCTGAACACCACCGACCTGGAAGCTGCGATGCGAACGGTAGCCGGAACGGCGAAATCGCTCGGCATCGAAGTCGTCGACTGACGGGAGTGTGGCTCGCCCAGCTGAGCCACGGTGGTAGGCCCAACAGGCCGAAAAGGAACAAGAAAAATGTCGGAAGGCAAGAAGTACCGTAGCTCGGCGGCGAAAGTCGATCGGGCAAAGAAGTATTCGCTGGAGGAGGCCTGCAAGCTGTTGCCGCAGACCAAGGTGGCGAAGTTCGACGAGAGCGTCGACATCGCCGTGCGGTTGGGCGTCGATCCCAAGCACGCCGACCAGATGGTCCGCGGCGCCATCGTGCTGCCGCACGGAACCGGCAAGAGCCAGCGGGTCGCCGTGGTGGCCAAGGGCGACAAGGCCAACGAGGCGAGGGCGGCGGGTGCCGATTTCGTTGGCGCCGAGGACCTCGTCGAGCGGATCCAGAAGGAGAACTGGACCGACTTCGACTCGATGGTTGCCACCCCCGACATGATGGGGCTCGTCGGACGCCTCGGGCGGGTGCTCGGGCCCAAGGGCCTGATGCCGAACCCGAAGGTGGGCACGGTCACGACCGACGTGGCCAAGGCCGTCCGTGAGCTGAAGGCGGGCCGCGTGGAGTTCCGGGTCGAAAAGGCGGGAATCGTCCATGCCCGCATCGGCAAGGCGTCGTTTGGCCCCGAAAAGCTGAAGGAGAACGCGCAGACGATGGTGGACACGCTCTTGCGCGCGAAGCCCGCGTCCGCCAAGGGCACGTACATGCGATCGGTGACGCTGTCGACGACCATGGGCCCCGGGATCAGGGTCGACACCCTGCCCTTGGTGGCCGACTACGAGACCAAATAGGTAACGGAAGCAGGCGAAAGACATGGAAAGAACACAAAAAGAAGAATCCATTGGCGCCCTCAAGGCCGATCTGGCCAAGGCCGCCAGCCTGGTTCTCGCGGACTTTCGTGGCCTGACGGTCAACGTGGACAGCAACCTGCGCCGCGAGTTCCGCGCCGCGGGTTGCCGTTACCAGGTCGTCAAGAACACCCTCCTCGGCTTGGCCGTCAAGGGGACGCCAATGGAGGGGATCGCCTCCCTGCTGGCGGGCCCGACGGCCATCGCGTACTCCTTCGAGGACCCGGCCACGCCGGCGAAGGTCGCCACGAAGATAGCCAAGGCGCAAGAGAAGTTCGTCATCAAGGGCGGCTTCGTGGATGGCAAGGCGCTGGACCTGAAGGGGGTCGAGGCGCTGTCGAATCTGCCGGGCAAGGACGAGCTCCGTGCAACTTTCCTTGCAACCTTGCAGGCGGTGCCTCAGAACTTCCTCCGTTTGCTGAACGCCGCGCCGCAGAACTTCGTCTATCTGCTCTCGGCCCGCGAAGATGCCGTCAAGGGGTCCGGGGAGTCATGAGCAGGTCCGCGCGGGCGCGAGCTCGGGCGGCGTTTGACGTTTCCAGTAACCAAAAGTCTTTTCACCGAATCGATACGTAGATCTCAAAAGGGAGCATTGAAATGGCCGATGTGACGAAGGAACAGGTAGTCGATTTTCTCTCCAAGATGTCCGTGCTGGACCTCTCCTCCTTGACCAAGGAGCTGGAGGACAAGTGGGGCGTCAAGGCGGCTCCCGTCGCGGTGGCCGGCGCGGCGGCTCCTGCGGCCGCGGCCGCAGCTCCGGCGGCGGAACAGACCGAGTTCACGGTGGTCCTCACCGACGCGGGCGCCAACAAGATCGGCGTCATCAAGGCGGTTCGCGAGGTCACCAACCTGGGCTTGAAGGAAGCCAAGGATCTGGTCGACGGCGCCCCCAAGAGCGTCAAAGAGGGTGTTTCGAAGGCCGACGCGGAGACCATCAAGAAGAAGCTGACCGAGGCGGGAGCGAAGGTCGACGTCAAGTAAAGAACTTCACCATCACATTCGCACGTACATTCGGAGAAAGGTCCTTTGCCGGGCGCTTCCTGGAACAGGGAGCGTCGCGGCGTTGGGCTGTTCCATCGTTGGGAAAATGCTTTTCCGGCGGTGGTCGAGATTTGAAGCTGCAGTCGTCGTGAAGGAGATTCGATGGTGCCTGTGATTCAGAATAATTTTCGAGCTCGGAAAAGCTTCGCCAAGATCGGGAAGATTATCGACATCCCGAACTTGATCGACATTCAGAAGCAGAGCTACGAGAAGTTCCTGCAGAAGGACGTCCCGCTCGACAAGCGGGAAGACGTTGGTCTGCAGGGCGTCTTCAAGAGCGTCTTTCCCATCAAGGACTTCTCCGAGACGTCATCACTGGAATTCGTCTCATACACGCTCGACAAACCCAAGTACGACGTGGACGAGTGCCGCCAGCGCGGCATGACGTTCGCGGCGCCGATCAAGGTCGTCGTTCGTCTGGTCGTCTGGGACACCAACGAGGAGACCGGCTCGCAGTCGATCCGCGACGTCAAGGAGCAGGAGGTCTTCTTCGGCGAGATCCCGCTCATGACCGAGAACGGCACCTTCATCATCAACGGCACCGAGCGCGTCGTGGTGAGCCAGCTGCACCGCAGCCCCGGCGTCTTCTACGATCACGACAAGGGCAAGACCCATTCCTCGGGCAAGCTGCTGTACAGCGCCCGCATCATTCCCTACCGCGGCTCGTGGCTGGACTTCGAGTTCGATCCCAAGGATCTCCTCTACGTTCGCATCGACCGGCGCCGCAAGCTGCACGCGACGGTGCTGCTGCGCGCGCTCGCCTACTCGACGGAAGAGCTGCTGAACTACTACTACGACACCGAGGTCGTGTTCCTCGAGGCGGGGAAGAAGTACGCGAAGTCGGTGGAGTACGATCTGCTGCCCGGCCAGCGCGCCAGCCGCGACATTCGCCACCCGGAGACGCGCGAGATCCTGGTCAAGAAGAACCGCAAGTTCACCAAGCTCGCGATCAAGAAGCTGCAGGACTCGAAGATCGATCGCCTGGCCATCGAGGTGTCGGATCTCGTCGGCAAGGTCGCCGCCACCGACGTCATCGACGAGCAGACCGGCGAGGTCATCCTGCAGTGCAACGAGGAGATCTCCGAGTCGAAGCTCGACGAGCTCCGCGATCACGGCATCGCCCAGTTCAAGATCCTGTTCATCGACAACCTGAACGTCGGGTCGTACCTGCGGGACACCTTGATCGCCGACAAGCTGCAGTCGTCCGACGAGGCCATCCTGGAGATCTACCGCCGCCTGCGCCCCGGCGATCCGCCGACGCTGGAGACCGCCCAGAACCTGTTCAACAATTTGTTCTTCAACCCCGAGCGCTACGACCTGTCCAAGGTCGGTAGGTTGAAGCTGAACTACAAGTTCAAGCTGGACGAGGCCCTCGACACGGTGGTCCTCACCAAGCGCGACATCCTCGAGACTGTCCGCTACCTGATCGACCTGAAGAACGGCAAGGGCTCGATCGACGACATCGATCACCTCGGTAATCGGCGCGTCCGCGCCGTCGGCGAGCTGATGGAGAATCAGTACCGCATCGGGCTGGTCCGCATGGAGCGCGCCATCAAGGAGCGCATGAGCATGTCTCAGGAGATCGAGACGCTGATGCCGCACGACCTGATCAACGCGAAGCCCGTGTCGGCCGTGGTGAAGGAGTACTTCGGGTCGTCGCAGCTCTCGCAGTTCATGGATCAGACGAACCCGCTGTCCGAGGTCACGCACAAGCGCCGCCTGTCGGCGCTCGGGCCCGGCGGCCTCACCCGCGAGCGCGCGGGCTTCGAGGTGCGCGACGTGCACACGACGCACTACGGACGCATCTGCCCCATCGAGACGCCGGAGGGGCCGAACATCGGCCTCATCGCGTCGTTGTCGACGTACGCTCGCGTGAACGAGTTCGGCTTCATCGAGACGCCCTACCGGAAGGTCGCGGAAGGCCGCGCCAGCGACGCCGTCGAGTTCTACTCGGCGTTGCAGGAGGAGGGGCACTACATCGCGCAGTCGAACACCCTGCTCGACAAGAAGGGCAAGTTCCTCGACGAGCTGATCTCCTGCCGTCACAACGGCGAGTTCGTGATGACGAAGCCGGAGGAGGTCACGTTGATGGACGTGTCTCCGAACCAGTTGGTGTCCGTGGCCGCGTCGCTGATCCCGTTCCTCGAGAACGACGACGCGAACCGCGCGCTCATGGGCTCGAACATGCAGCGGCAGGCGGTGCCGCTCATCCGCACCCATTCGCCGCTGATCGGCACCGGCATCGAGGGCATCGTGGCCCGCGACTCGGGCGTCACGGTGGTGGCGAAGCGCGAGGGTATCGTCGAGTCGGTCGACGCCGCCCGCATCGTGGTGCGTCCCATCAGCGAGGACGAGTCGGACGCGATGGCCGCCAAGCCGGACATCTACAACCTGACCAAGTTCCAGCGGTCGAACCAGAACACCTGCTTCAACCAGAAGCCCATCATCGAGCGTGGTGATCGGGTGAGGGTGGGCGACGTCATCGCCGATGGTCCCGCCACCGAGCGCGGCGAGCTGGCGCTCGGCGAGAACATCCTGGTCGCGTTCATGCCCTGGGGTGGCTACAACTTCGAGGACTCCATCCTCGTGTCCGAGCGGCTGACGAAGAACGACTACTTCACCTCGATTCACATCGAGGAGTTCGAGTGCGTCGCGCGCGACACGAAGCTCGGCAAGGAAGAGATCACCTGCGACATTCCCAACGTCGGTGAGGAGGCGCTGAAGGATCTCGACGAGGCGGGCATCGTGCGCATCGGCGCCGAGGTCAAGCCCGGCGACATCCTCGTCGGCAAGATCACGCCCAAGGGCGAGACGCAGCTCTCCCCCGAGGAGAAGCTGCTGCGCGCGATCTTCGGCGAGAAGGCCGGCGACGTCCGCGACAGCTCACTGCGCGTGCCGCCAGGCGTGCAGGGCATCGTCATCAGCGCCCGCGTGTTCTCGCGCAAGGGCACGGAGAAGGACGAGCGGTCGAAGGACATCGAGGACGCCGAGAAGGAGAAGCTGCTCGCCGATCAGCGCGACGAGGTGAAGATCGTATCGGAGTCGTACCACGCGCGCATGCGGAAGCTGCTGCTGGGAAAGACCACCGCGGTGCGCCTGGTGGACGACAAGGGCAAGGTCCTGGTGGCCAAGGGGCAGAAGATCGACAACCCGACGCTCGACGAGATCCCGGCGCGCTACTGGCCGGCGGTGCAGGTCGAGGGCGGGAACGGCAAGACCGAGGAAGCGGTCGAGCAGATCAACGCCAAGCTGCAGGAGGACATCCAGGTCATCGAGGCCGTCTACCGCGACAAGATCGGCAAGCTGACCAAGGGGGACGAGCTGCCTCCGGGCGTCATCAAGATGGTCAAGGTCTACGTGGCCATCAAGCGCAAGATGTCGGTCGGCGACAAGATGGCCGGACGCCACGGAAACAAGGGCGTCGTGTCGCGCGTGCTGCCCGAGGAGGACATGCCCTACCTCGAGGACGGGACGCCCGTCGACATCGTGCTCAACCCGCTCGGCGTGCCGTCGCGCATGAACGTCGGTCAGATCCTCGAGACCCACCTCGGCGGCGCCGCCCGCTCGGTGGGCAAGCAGATCGAGGCGATGATCCAGCGGAACTACTCCGCGGACGCCCTGCGCACGAAGCTGAAGAAGGTGTTCACCGAGGAGCACCACCAGAAGGTGCTGGACTCGCTGGACGAGGAGGGCCTCAAGCGCTTCGGGATGACCTGCGCCGAGGGCGTGCACCTCGCGACCCCCGTGTTCGACGGGGCCAAGGAGGTCGACATCAAGGCGTTGCTGGCGCTGGCCGAGGAGTCGAGCAACGGGCAGCACACGCTGTTCGACGGCAAGACCGGCGACGCGTTCGACCACGACGTCACCGTGGGCGTCATGTACATGCTGAAGCTGCACCACCTGGTCGACGACAAGATCCACGCGCGGTCGATCGGACCTTACTCGCTCGTCACGCAGCAGCCGCTCGGCGGCAAGGCCCAGTTCGGCGGCCAGCGGTTGGGCGAGATGGAGGTCTGGGCGATGGAGGCGTACGGCGCCGCCTACGGCCTGCAGGAGTTCCTGACGGTGAAGTCGGACGACGTCATCGGCCGGACCCGCATGTACGAGGCGATCGTCAAGGGGGAGCACGTCCTGGAGTCGGGCCTGCCCGAGTCGTTCAACGTTCTGTTGAAGGAGCTCCAGTCGCTGTGCCTGAACGTGGAGCTCATCGAGGACCCCAACGCGCCCCGCAAGCAGGAGTCGACGTTGGAGCTCATGGCGCGCGAGGTGGCGGCGAAGGCCAGCGCCTCGGCCGCGTCAGCCGCGCCGGTGCCGGCGCGGGTGCCTGCGGCGGAGTGATGGCGAACCTTTTCAACGAATTCAGCGTAGGGACCGCCGCGGGGCGGTCCGGCCGACACAAGGAAGCAGGTAAAACACGATGAGGGACATCTTCAATTTCTTCGAGAAGCCGAAAGATCCACTTTCGTTTTCGGCGATTCGGATCTCGCTGGCGTCACCGGAGAAGATCCGGGAGTGGTCGCACGGCGAGGTGAAGAAACCGGAGACCATCAACTACCGCACCTTCAAGCCCGAGCGCGACGGCCTGTTCTGCGCGAAGATCTTCGGGCCTGTCAAGGACTACGAGTGCAACTGCGGCAAGTACAAGCGCATGAAGCACCGGGGCGTCGTGTGCGAGAAGTGCGGCGTCGAGGTCATCCAGTCCAAGGTGCGTCGCGAGCGGCTCGGGCACATCAACCTGGCCACTCCCGTCGCGCACATCTGGTTCCTGAAGTCGCTGCCGTCGCGCATCGGCAACCTGCTCGACATCACGCTGAAGGACATGGAGAAGGTCCTTTATTGCGAGGCCTACGTGGTCGTCGACCCGAAGCAGACGGGCCTGCAGCGCGGGGAGCTCCTCACCGAGGAGCGATACGCGAAGGCGGTCGAGGAGATGGGCGAGGAGGCCTTCGTCGCCGGCATGGGCGCCGAGGCGATCCGCGACCTGTTGCGGGTGATCGACGTGCACACGCTGTCCGAGCAGCTGCGCGCCGAGATGAAGGAGGCGACCAGCGAGGCCAAGCGCAAGAAGCTGTCGAAGCGCCTGAAGGTCGTCGACGCGTTCCGTGAGTCGGGCAACAAGCCCGAGTGGATGATGCTGGAGGTGGTGCCGGTGATCCCGCCGGACCTGCGCCCGCTGGTGCCGCTCGACGGTGGCCGGTTCGCCACGTCCGACTTGAACGATCTCTACCGGCGCGTCATCAACCGGAACAACCGGCTGAAGCGCCTGCAGGAGCTGAACGCCCCCGAGATCATCATCCGCAACGAGAAGCGGATGCTGCAGGAGGCGGTCGACGCCCTGTTCGACAACGGCCGCCGCGGCAAGACCATCACGGGGCCCAACAAGCGCCCGCTCAAGTCGCTGTCCGACATGTTGAAGGGCAAGCAGGGTCGGTTCCGTCAGAACCTGCTCGGCAAGCGCGTCGACTACTCGGGCCGCTCGGTCATCGTCGTCGGTCCCGAGCTGAAGCTGCACCAGTGCGGCCTGCCCAAGAAGATGGCGCTGGAGCTGTTCAAGCCGTTCATTTACAACAAGCTCGAGCAGCGCGGCCTCGTCACCACCATCAAGAGCGCGAAGAAGCTGGTGGAGAAGGAGCGCCCCGAGGTGTGGGACATCCTGGAGGAGGTCATCAAGGAGCACCCGATCCTCCTGAACCGCGCCCCGACCCTGCACCGGTTGGGCATCCAGGCCTTCGAACCGCTGTTGATCGAGGGCAAGGCCATCCAGCTGCACCCGCTGGTGTGCGCGGCGTTCAACGCCGACTTCGACGGCGATCAGATGGCCGTGCACGTCCCCCTGTCGCTCGAAGCGCAGATGGAAGCGCGCGTCCTGATGATGTCGACGAACAACATCCTCAGCCCGGCGAACGGCCGCCCCATCATCCTGCCGTCGCAGGACATCGTGCTCGGCCTCTACTACATGACGCGCGAGCGCATGTTCGCCAAGGGCGAGTTCCGGTCGAGCGCGGCGGCGCCGAAGGACAAGGACGCCAAGGAGAAGATCCGCCTCGACCAGATGCACGGGGTGTTCTCGTCTCCCGAGGAAGTACGCATGGCGTACGATCACGGCGAGCTGGACCTGCAGGCGGCCGTGCGCGTGCGCATCGACGGCGAGATGGTGGCCAGCACCGTTGGCCGCGTGCTGCTGTACGAGATCGTTCCCCGTCAGCTGCCGTTCAAGCTGGTCAACCGCGTCCTCGGCAAGAAACAGCTCGGTGATCTCATCGACGCCTGCTACCGCCTCTGCGGCCAGAAGGAGACGGTCCTGCTGGCGGACAAGCTGCGGCACCTCGGGTACACCTACGCCACGAAGGCCGGCATCTCGATCTGCGTCGACGATCTCCAGATCCCGGCGCGGAAGGGCGAGCTGCTCGAGGCCGCGCAGAAGGACGCCTCCGAGATCGAGGAGCAGTACACCGAGGGTCTCATCACCGACGGCGAGCGCTACAACAAGGTCGTCGACATCTGGGCGCAGGTGTCGGAGCAGATCGCCGAGGAGATGATGAGCGAGATCAGCTCGGAGGAGCTGGTCAACGACGAGACCGGGGAGAAGCGGCGCAGCCCGTCGTTCAACCCGATCTACATCATGGCGGACTCGGGCGCGCGCGGCTCGGCGCAGCAGATCCGACAGCTGGCCGGGATGCGCGGCCTCATGGCCAAGCCTTCGGGCGAGATCATGGAGACGCCGATCACCGCGAACTTCCGCGAGGGTCTGTCCGTGCTCCAGTACTTCGTGTCCACGCACGGCGCCCGCAAGGGTCTGGCGGACACCGCCCTCAAGACGGCGAACTCGGGGTACTTGACCCGGCGTCTCGTCGACGTCGCGCAGGACTGCATCATCGCCGAGTACGACTGCGGCACCATGGACGGCATCGACATGTCGGCCCTGGTCGAGGGCGGTGAGATCATCGAGAAGCTGGGCGACCGTATCCTCGGCCGCGCCGCCCTCGATGACATCTTCGATCCCTACACGGGCGAGGTGCTGGTCCAGTCCGGCGACGAGATCACGGAGGACAAGGTCCGCGTCATCGAGGACGCCGGGATCGATCACGTGAAGATCCGCTCGGTGCTCACCTGCGAGACCCGGCGCGGCATCTGCGTGCTGTGCTACGGCCGCGATCTGGCGCGCGGGCACATGGTCAACATCGGCGAGGCCGTCGGCGTCATCGCGGCGCAGTCGATCGGCGAGCCCGGAACGCAGCTGACGATGCGGACGTTCCACATCGGCGGCGTCGGTCAGGTTCGCACCGAGCAGTCCCAGCTCGAGGCGCGCTACGATGGCGTCCTGAAGCTGGAGAACACCGACGTCGTCAAGCGCGACAAGTTCTGGATTGTCATGAATCGCCACGGCGAGCTCATCGTGCAGGACGAGACCGGTCGCGAGCGCGAGCGTTACGGCCTGACCTACGGCGCCAAGCTGTTTGTCGGCGACGGCGGTCCGGTGAAGGCCGGACAGCTGCTGTCCGAGTGGGATCCCTTCTCGGTCCCGATCCTCACCGAGGTGACCGGAATCGTGAAGTTCGGCGACGTCATCGAGGGCGTAACGATGACCGAGCAGCTCGACGAGGTAACGGGCCTGTCGCGCAAGAGCGTCACGGAGAGCAAGGACGCGGATCTGCGCCCGCGCATCTCGCTGAAGGACGAGCACAACAAGACCCTGAAGATCCCGAACGCCGAGAACGACGCGCGCTACTTCCTGCCCGTCGGCTCGACCATCGCGGTGTCGGAGGGGGATCGCGTGGAGGCCGGCGACATCGTCGCCCGTATCCCGCGCGAGACGACGAAGACGAAGGACATCACGGGTGGTCTGCCCCGCGTGGCCGAGCTCTTCGAGTCGCGCAAGCCCAAGGAGCACGCCGTCATCGCCGACATCGACGGGACGGTGGGGTTCGGCAAGGACACGAAGGGCAAGCGCAAGGTCATCATCACGCCGACGCTGGGCGATCCCAAGGAGTACCTCATCTCGAAGGGCAAGCACCTCAGCGTCCGCGAGGGCGACAAGGTGAAGGCCGGCGAGCCGTTGATGGACGGCTCGTCGAACCCGCACGACATCTTGCGGGTCCTCGGCGAGAAGGCGCTTGCCAAGTACCTGGTCGACGAGGTGCAAGAGGTCTATCGACTTCAGGGCGTGAAGATCAACGACAAGCACATCGAGACGATCGTGCGGCAGATGCTGCGCCGCGTGCGCGTCATCGACGTGGGCGACACCGCGTTCCTCGTCGACGAGCACGTGGAGAAGTACGTGTTCGAGGAGGAGAACGAGCGCGTGATCGCCAAGGGCGGCAAGCCCGCCCAGGGCGAGCCGTTGCTGCTCGGCATCACCAAGGCCTCGCTGTCGACGGAGAGCTTCATCTCGGCTTCGTCGTTCCAGGAGACCACGAAGGTGCTGACCGAGGCCGCCGTGTGCGGCAAGGTCGACTACCTGCGCGGGCTGAAGGAGAACGTCATCATGGGACGTTTGATTCCGGCCGGCACGGGCCTCGGCGCCTACAAGCGCCTGTCGGTCCACGTGGACGCGCCCACCGACGAGCCCGAGCTCTCGGCGCCGCTCTCCGCGGCGGCCGAGTCGGCGGCGCGCGCCGCCGCCGAGGAGTAGGCGGCAGCGCCAGCGGCCACGTCGCGCCCCCGCCTTCCGGCGGGCGCGCGGCGTCGGGCCAGCAAGACATTTCGGGGCCGTGGCGAGGTCGCACTATCGGCCCTCCCCGCGGTCGGTGTAAAACCTCACCTGTGACGGGTCCTCACCCCACGCGCCGGTCCTTCCTGCGAGGGGCCGGTGTCGCAGCGACGGTGGTGAGCGGTTGGTCGTGCTCGTGGACCTCGGGGGCGCGGCAGAAGCACCGGGCCCGACCGGCCCTCGGCTTCCTCCGGCAGACCGACGCCGCCTCCCTGCTGTTCGCGGAGGAGCTGGGTTACTACGCGAAGCAGGCGCTGTCGCCGACCTTTCATCGCGCCGCTTCGCCCGTCGAGCTGAGAGAGCGCTTGGCCTCGGGAGAATTGGTCGCGGCGCAGCTTCCCGCCAGCCTGCCCATCGCGCTGGCGGGCGCGGGGACGCCGTCGGCGCCCTCGGATCTCGTGACGCTGATGATCCTCTCGCAGAACGGCGCCGCGGTGACGCTGGCGCGCGATCTGTGCGAGGGGGTCAAGTTCCTGGAGCTGGAGGCGCTGCGAAAGGCCATCCAGCGCCGCGCCTCGACGGCGCCGGCCGTGTTCGCGGTCCCGGTCGCGGCCGGCGGGGACGACGTGTTGCTGCGATACCTGCTGGCCGCGGCCGGGGTTCCACGGACCCGCGTGCAGATCGAGGTCGTGCCGGCGGACCGCATGATCGCCGAGCTGCGCGACGAGCGCATCGTCGGGTTCGCCGCGCCCGATCCGTGGTCCGCGCTGGCGGTGCAGCAGGACGTCGGTTTCACCTTCGCCACGGCTCAGGACATCTGGCAGACAGCCCCTCGCAGCGCGCTCGTCACCACCGAGAGGGCGCTCGACCAGCATCGCGCCGAGCTGAAGGCCGTCGTCCGGGCCCTCATCGAAACGTCGGTGTGGCTCGACGTGCCGGCGAACCGCGCCCGTCCCACCATCGGCGAGGTGCTGGCGCGCCACCAGAACCTCGACCTCGACTCGGGCCCGATTCGGTCGCGCCTCGCCAATGTCTACGATCTCGGCTGCAAGCTGGGCGAGCGCGACTTCGAGGACGACATGATCTTCTTCCACCACGGCGGTCGCGTGAACGCGCCCCGTCGCGCCGACGCCTTGCTGTATCTGGCCCTGCTGACCCGGTTCGGCCTGCTCCCTTCGCCCGCCAACCCCGCCATGATCGATCGCACGCTCCACGACGACCTGTACAAGGAGGTGGCGCGCGAGATGGGTGTGTCGGTCCCCGACGACATGAAGCCGTTCGTCGTCACGCTGGACGCCGTCCGCTTCGACCCCAACGCCCCCGCCGAGTGGCCGGGGTTGTGGTCGCCCGCGTAGCGGAGCTCGCTCCGTTCACTCCGGCAGGGGGCGGCGGGGAGGGGGACCACGTCGGCGGGGGCGGTCGCGTTCGGATGGCTTCGCCATCCATCGCTCGCTCGGGCGTCGCCTGGCAACCGGCCGCGGACGGCCGGAGCGGCTCCTTACGCCCCGCCGGCACGGTCCCCTCCCCACCGCCGCCATGGGCCTACGTTCGCTGCGCTCCGGCTGCCTTGAAGGAAAGGTTCAAAGACGGAGACACCAGCCCTAAGACGTCGCGGGCCACAGCCAGGCGGCGCCGCGTACGCCGCTGGCGTCGCCGTGGCGGGCGCGTACGACCTTGGTCGCCAGCCCCGTGGCCACGGTGTAGCGCTCGAGCAGGGTGGGGACGTTCTCGAACAGGCGCGTGTTGTTCGAGACACCGCCACCCAGCACGATGACGCGCGGATCGACGAAGTTGATCACGGCGGCGAGCGCCCGCGCCAGCCGGTCTTCGTAGCGGGCGAACGTGGCGGCCGCCCTGGGGTCGCCGGCGCGCTCGCGCCTGCCGATCTCCTCGGGGGGCAGCGCCTCGCCGTACGCGTGCGCGAAGTCCCATGCGAGGCCACGGCCCGCGAGGAACGCCTCGATGCAGGCCGGGTGGCCGCACGGGCAGGCGGCGCCGCTGCCGTCGTCGGCGCGAAGGAACGGCAGGGTGGTGTGGCTCCACTGGCCGGCGCTGCCGTTCGCCCCGTTCTGGACGCGCCCGTCGACGACGAAGCCGCCACCGACGCCGGTGCCGAGGGTGGCCCCGAACACCACGTCGGGTCCGGGGGCCGCGGGGCCTTCTGCAAGAGCCGCGGCGCCGTCGGTGGCCTCGGAGAGCACGAAGCAGTTGGCGTCGTTGGCGAGGCGGACCGGCCGGCCGAGGCGGGCCGAGAGATCGCGATCCATCGCATGGCCGTTCAGCGACGCGAGGTTCGAATTTCGGAGCACGCCGTCGCGAGGGCCGAGGAACCCGGGAGTCCCCACGCCGACCGGGATCGCGTCGCTGCCGTCAGGCGGTGACGCCGGTGCCGGGTCTCGCGCCGCGTGTTCCAGGCGCTCCACAAGCACCGCGATCGCGTCGAGGACCGCCCCATAATCCTGCCGGGGAGTCGCGACGCGATCCCGGCAGAGCTCCTCTCCCTCGCCGCCCAGACATACGCCCTCGATCTTCGTCCCGCCCAGGTCGATTCCGATGCGCACGACGCGCTTTTATCATGGGACTCGGACCCGAGGGCGTCCCCTCCGCGCCGCGCCGCGGTGCTCGTCCTCGGGAGCATCGGGTGCGGGAATTCCTGGCTGCACGCCAGGGTTCGTGCCGTATACTGCCCATCATGCGTCGCGCTCCCTGGAGGCTGCTCCTCGTTGGCTGTGTGGTCGTGGGGGGTGGGGCGCGCGTGGTTGCGCAGACAGCCGCCGGATCGCGGGTGATCGAGCTTCGCTACACGCCCACGTCGCGAGCCCAGATCGCCCTGTGGATCGAGAAGTCGGATGGGACCTTCGTCAAGACGGTTGGCCTGACCCAGGCCGTGGCTTTGCGCGGCATCGGCAACCGTCCAGGGGCCGCCGAGATGAACAGCGGCTTTCACTGGCCTTACGGTCGCCGGGAAGGCGCCCTCCCGATCTGGGCGCACCGGCGCGCGGCCGCTCCGGGAGCGGCGCAGTTCAGCCGCGTCATCTTCCAGAACAGGGACTCTGAGGGCTACGCGTCCCGGACCAGCGAGGATTCGACTCCGGAGAAGTACTTCTGTCTGTCATTCAACAACGCGACCACCACCAAGGACGCTCTCGACGCCGTGTCGTGCGCCAGCGGGTTCAACAGCGACAAGGGTCGCTACATTCGACCCGCCGACGTCGCTGCCGGATACGCCGAACCCGTCGGAGACACCGCCAAGCGGGCCCTCGATCTGGTTTCGCTCTATCCACCGCGCCGGGACATCACCCGATGCCCCTCGTCTCCCGGGTGCATCGACACCGCCGACACGGCCACCTACGCCAGCGATGTCCGCACGGTCATGCCCGACATCGACGCGATCACGATGGCGACGCCGCCCGGAGGCGACATGGAGCAGTCGATCCTGTTCGCGGTGCCCGACGATTGGGCGGACGGTGACTATGTCGCCTGGGCGGAGGTGAACACCGAGGGCGACAGCAACCCGAGCTTCACCTTCGACACCCCGCAGGGCGATTACTGGGACAGCTGGGCGGAGAGCTACGGCTACTCGTATCGAGGCCAGCCCTCGGTCGTCTTTTCGGTCCCCTTCACGCTGGGGACGATGGGCTCGAATTCCACGGCGACTCCCGTCGGGTACGGCGACGTCGACGGGTTCGGGGGTTCGGGAGGGACGCTTCACTCCATGGATTCGTCAATCACCGACGATCCAAGCAAAGCGCAGGGGAGCGGCGTCGATCGGTTTCGCCTGGTGGCCGGGAATGACTATCGATTCAAGGTGGAGGTGCGCGGGGGGGCCCAGCCTGAGGGCGGCGGCACCGGCGGCCAGAGCGGCAGCTCAGGCGGCGGTACCGGGGGGACCGGCATGATCGACACCTGTCAGATGGTGACCACGCCGGGCGTTCCGGGGAACGTCATGGCGGATCACGTGGCCGATCCGAAGAACTCGCACCAGTGGGGGACGCTGCACTTCGTGGTCCCGGACAGCGCGCAGGCGATCCACAACTACGAGGTTCGGTACAGCACGAGCGCCATCACGACCGCCGATCCGACCACGTTCGCCCAGGCGCTACCCGCCCTGAGCGATTCGCTGGACACGCAGGCCCTCGTCGTCCCCACGACAGGCGCTCCGGGCTCCAGCGTCGACGTCCAGTTCGGCGGGCTCTACCCCACCACGACCTTCTGGATCGCGGTTCGAGCGGTGAACGTTTGCGCAGTTCCGGGCCCCTACGCCGTCGCGAAGCTGACCACGACGAGGATCAATTTCACCAAGCTTTCTGGGTGCTTCGTCGCGACCGCCGCCTTCGGCTCGGCGCTGGCGCCCGAGGTCGAATCGCTGCGTGTCGCCCGGGACGCCCTCCGCCACCGCAGCGCTGTCTTCGCCGCGGCGACCGACCTCTACTATCGTTCCGGTCCCGCGGCGGCGGCGGTTATCGCCCGCAGCGACGCCACCCGGGCCCTCGTCCGCACCCTGCTCGGGCCCATCATCGACGTCGCGACCGCAGCCGAGGCGGCCGCCGGCCGGGCCGTCGTGGTCCCCCGCTGACGGGGAGCTCCCGCAGTCGCGTCCGGCCGCGCGTTTCGGTTGACTTCCCGCCGCCGGTCCCTATAATCCGGCGCTCCCCGTGCCCCGGGTATTTTTCCGGGCGCCCCCAGAAGCCCGTTTCTCGCGGGATTTCAGCAGGATTTTCGAGGTCGACGTCGATATGCCCACCATCAATCAGCTCGTGAAGTTCGGCCGCGCGAAGGCGCACTTCAAGACCAACTCGCCCGCGCTCAAGGCTTGCCCTCAGCGTCGGGGTGTCTGCGTCCGCGTCTACACCACCACGCCGAAGAAGCCGAACTCGGCCCTGCGCAAGGTCGCGCGCGTTCGTCTGACGAACGGCATGGAAGTGACGACGTACATCCCCGGCGAGGGGCACAACCTGCAGGAGCACTCCGTGGTGCTGATCCGCGGGGGCCGCGTGAAGGATCTCCCCGGCGTTCGCTACCACATCATTCGCGGGACGCTCGACACCTCGGGCGTCACCAACCGCCGCCAGGGCCGGTCCAAGTACGGCGCGAAGCGTCCCAAGTAACCGCGCTGCCCACACGCAAGAGGAATAGAGCGTCATGCCACGTAAAGGTGAAGTCCCGAAGCGCAAACCGCTTCCCGATCCCAAGTACACCGATCAGCCCGTCGACACCCGCCGCCGCGTGACGAAGTTCGTCAACACGGTGATGCGTGACGGCAAGAAGGCGATCGCCGAGCGCATCGTCTACCGCGCGCTCGACATCGTGGCCGAGAAGGCGAAGGACGATCCGGTAAAGGTGTGGGATCGCGCGCTCTCCAACGTGCAGCCCAAGGTCGAGGTCAAGTCCCGACGCGTGGGCGGCGCGACCTATCAGGTCCCCGTCGACGTTCGCCCGGATCGGGCCACCGCGCTCGGTATGCGCTGGATCATCGGGGCGGCCCGCGATCGCTCCGACGGCCGCACGATGCAGGAGAAGCTGGCCAGCGAGTTGCTCGACGCCGCCTCCAACAAGGGTAACTCGGTCAAGAAGCGCGAAGACACCCACAAGATGGCGGACGCGAACAAGGCGTTCGCGCACTACCGCTGGTAGGCCCGTAGGAGAAGCTCCGAAACAGATTTCGTCCCCGGACGGCGGCTCGGCCGTTCAGTTTTTTTCTCGCCCACATACGACGGACCTTGCGGTCGGCTGATCCGCATGCGCGTTGGAAAGGAAACTCGGCAGTCGTGGCTCGCTCATTCCCCATAGCTCGAACCCGGAACATCGGGATCATGGCGCACATCGATGCGGGGAAGACCACGACCACCGAGCGCGTCCTCTACTACACCGGTGTCTCCCACAAGCTGGGCGAGGTGCACGAGGGCACGGCGGCGATGGACTGGATGGAGCAGGAGCAGGAGCGCGGCATCACCATCACGGCGGCCGCCACCACCTGCTTTTGGCGCGACACGCGCATCAACATCATCGACACGCCCGGCCACGTGGATTTCACCATCGAGGTGGAGCGGTGCCTGCGCGTGCTCGACGGCGCGGTGTGCGTGTTCGACGCGGTCAGCGGCGTCGAGCCCCAGTCCGAGACCGTGTGGCGGCAGGCCGATCGCTACAACGTCCCGCGCGTCGCCTTCATCAACAAGTGCGACCGGGTCGGGGCGGACCCGGACGGCTGCGTCAAGCAGATCCGGGAGCGCCTGAAGGCCCACCCGGTGGTGGTGCAGATCCCGAACGCCCTCGAGGGCGACTTCACGGGCGTCGTGGACCTGATCCGTATGCGCCACATCGAATGGAGCGACGACACCCTCGGCGCCACGTTCGTGGAGGACGAGATTCCGGCGGCGCTGAGCGCGCGCGCGCGCGCCGCCCGCGCCGAGATGATCGAGGCGCTGGGTGAGGTCGACGACGAGGTGATGGGCCACTACCTCGACGAGACCATCCCGACGGTGGAGACGCTCCGCGCCGCGCTCCGGCGCGCGACGGTCGCCGGGCGGGCCGTGCCCGTGCTCGTGGGTGCCGCCTTCAAGAACAAGGGCGTGCAGCCCCTGCTCGACGCCGTGGTCGACTACCTGCCGTCGCCGTCGGACGTGCCCGCGGTGCACGGCAAGGACGCGGCCGGCAAGGACACGACGCGCGCGGCGACCGACGAAGCGCCGTTCTCGGCGCTGGCGTTCAAGATCATGAACGATCCGTTCGTCGGGACGCTGACCTACTTCCGCGTGTACTCCGGGAAGATCGAGGCGGGCGCGACCGTGTTCAACGCATCGAAGGGCAAGCGCGAGAAGATCGGCCGCCTGTTGCGCATGCACGCCAACAAGCGCGAGGACGTCAAGGAGGTGACCTGCGGCAACATCGCCGCGGCCGCCGGGATGCGGGTCAGCGCCACCGGCGACACGCTGTGCGACGAGAAGGCACCCATCGTGCTGGAGGTGATGGACTTCCCGTCGCCGGTCATCTCGATCGCGATCGAGCCCTCGACGCAGGCCAACCAGGAGAAGCTGGCCGTCGCCCTGCAAAAGCTGTCCTTCGAGGATCCTTCGTTCTCGGTGCGCACCGACCCCGACACCGGACAGACGCTCATCTCGGGGATGGGCGAGCTGCACCTGGAGATCATCGTCGACCGCCTGGTGCGCGAGTTCAAGGTCGAGGCGAGCGTGGGGCGTCCGCAGGTGGCGTACCGCGAGACCGTGACCAAGGTCCACGAGGCCGAGGGCAAGTTCATCCGCCAGACGGGGGGCCGCGGGCAATACGCCCACGTCGTCATCAGCGTGGGGCCGACCGAAGCCGGAAAGGGCGTGATCTTCGAGGACGCCACCGTCGGCGGCAGCGTCCCGCGCGAGTTCATCCCGTCGGTGGAGCGGGGGGCGCGCGAGGCGTTGGCCCGCGGGATCGTGGCCGGTTATCCCATCATCGACGCGGCCGTCACCCTGACCGGCGGCAGCTTCCACGAGCTCGATTCGAGCGAGATGGCGTTTCAGATCGCGGGCTCGCTCGGGACCCAGGCCGCCGCCCGCGACGCCGGTCCCATCCTGCTCGAGCCCGTGATGGCGGTGTCGGTGGTCACGCCCGAGGAGTTCACCGGCGAGGTGGTCGGAAATCTTTCCGCGCGCCGCGGCCGGGTTTCTGGTATGGAACCGCGCGGGTCGGCCCAGGCCATCACGGCCGACGTGCCGCTCGCGACCATGTTCGGCTATTCCACGGATGTTCGTTCCATGACCCAGGGGCGAGCGACCTATTCGATGCAGTTCGCGCGGTACGCGCCAGTCCCCAGTCACGTCACGGAATCCATCGTTGAGCGTATGCGAGGAGCGTAGAGATGGCGAAAGAGAAATTCATCCGAAACAAGCCGCACCTGAACATCGGGACGATCGGCCACGTCGACCACGGGAAGACGACGCTGACGGCGGCGATCACGAAGGTGCTGGCGAAGAAGAACTTCGCGAAGTTCCTGGCGTACGACCAGATCGACAAGGCGCCGGAGGAGCGTGAGCGCGGGATCACGATCGCGATCGCGCACGTGGAGTACGAGACGAACAACCGACACTACGCGCACGTGGACTGCCCAGGCCACGCGGACTACATCAAGAACATGATCACGGGAGCGGCGCAGATGGACGGCGCGATCCTGGTGGTGTCGGCGCCTGACGGGCCGATGCCGCAGACTCGGGAGCACATCCTGCTGGGGCGTCAGGTGGGGGTGCCGGCGATTGTGGTGTACCTGAACAAGGTGGACATGATCGCGAAGGAGGACGCGGAGCTGCTGGACCTGGTGGAGCTGGAGCTGCGCGAGCTGCTGTCGAAGTACCAGTACCCGGGGGACACGACGCCGATCATCCGCGGGAGCGCGCTGAAGGCGCTGGAGGGCGACCCGTCGGAGATCGGTGAGCCGTCGATCATGAAGCTGCTGGATGCTTGCGACAGCTTCATCCCCGAGCCGAAGCGCGAGATCGAGAAGCCGTTCCTGATGCCTGTCGAGGACGTGTTCACGATCTCTGGCCGTGGGACGGTGGTGACGGGGCGCGTGGAGCGCGGGGTGGTGAAGGTCGGAGAGGAGATCGAGATCGTCGGGTACCGTGACACCGTGAAGACGACGGTGACGGGGATCGAGATGTTCCGGAAGCTGCTGGACGAGGGGCGCGCCGGGGACAACGTCGGGGCGCTGCTGCGCGGGACGAAGCGGGAAGAGATCGAGCGCGGGCAGGTGCTTGCGAAGCCGGGGAGCATCACGCCGCACAAGAAGTTCCGCGGGGAGATCTACATTTTGAAGAAGGAAGAGGGAGGACGGCACACGCCGTTCTTCAAGGGATACCGTCCCCAGTTCTACTTCCGGACGACGGACGTGACGGGGCTGGTGACGTTGCCGGAGGGGGCGGAGATGGTGATGCCGGGGGACAACGTGAACCTGGAGATCGAGCTCATCACGCCGATCGCCTGCGAAGAGGGACTGCGCTTCGCCATCCGCGAGGGCGGCAAGACCGTCGGCGCCGGTGTCGTGACGAAGATCCTGGAATAGCCCCGCCCCCACCCGACCCCCCTCCCGCTCGCGGGAGAGGGGCTTCATTCGTAGAACGTCCGATCAACAGGCACTGGAAGGTAAGTCATGGCAGCCACGCGGGTCATCATCACTCTCGAATGCACCGTTTGTCGGGAGCGGAACTACTCCACGACGAAGAACAAGCGCGCGAACGCCGAGAAGTTGGAGCTCTCGAAGTTTTGCTCCCGTTGCCGGAAGCATACGAATCACAAGGAAACGAAATAACGGAAACCACCTAGGGCAGTAGCTCTAATGGTAGAGCAGCGGACTCCAAATCCGCGGGTTGGGGGTTCGAGTCCCTCCTGCCCTGCATCGGATCGGAAGACATGGGCGCAAACAAGTTCATTCATTTGACGTTCGCACTGGCGGGGCTGCTTGCGGCCTTCGTGCTCGCGCGCGCGACCGATTGGGTCTGGAGCTACTTCGCAAAGCCGAACGACCTCATGGTCAATGGCTTCGCGGTGGTGGGCGCCGCCCTCGCGGCCTTCATCGCGTACCGGAACGAGCGCGTGTTCGCGACGATTCACGACATCACGCGCGAGCTCGAGAAGGTCTCGTGGCCAACCCGAAAGGAGACCTCGGCGGCGACGATTGTCGTTCTGGTCACGGTGTCGATATCGGCGATTATCTTGAGCGGTTTCGACGCGATCTGGGCCTTTTTCACCAACTGGTTTTTGCGCTGAGACGGACGGGACCAACTGATGGCGATGAAGTGGTACGTCGTGCACACCTACTCGGGGCACGAGAACAAAGCGAAGCTTTCCCTCCAGGATCGCGTGCGTCAGCACAACCTGCAGGCGAAGTTCGGTGACGTCTTGATCCCGACCGACACCGTGGTGGAGCTGGTGAAGGGTCAGAAGCGCTCGACGACGCGAAAGTTCTTCCCTGGCTACATCTTCGTCCAGATGGACCTGGATCAGGAGTCCTTTCACCTCGTCAAGAACACGCCCAAGATCACGGGCTTCCTGGGGGGCACGAACCCGCAGCCGGTCAAGGAGACGGAGATCAAGAACCTCCACGTCGCGATGACCGAGGGAGCCTCCCGACCGAAGCCGCGCATCTCCTTCGAGGAGACGGAGACGGTTCGGGTGATCGACGGCCCGTTCGCGAACTTCACGGGCACGGTGGTCGAGGTGAAGCCGGAGAAGCAAAAGGTCCGGGTGAATGTCTCAATCTTCGGCCGGGCGACCCCGGTCGAGCTCGACTTCGCGCAGGTCGAGAAGTCGTAACCGGCGACCCCTCAGCCGGAATCCAATCAGCTCTTTCGCCAGTTGGTCTTGGCCCGTCGTTCGTAAGGAAAGCAAATGAAGAAAGTCACAGGGTTCATCAAACTCCAGGTCCCGGCGGGCAAAGCCAACCCGTCGCCGCCCATCGGGCCCGCGTTGGGCCAGCACGGCGTCAACATCATGGAGTTCTGCAAGCAGTTCAACGCCCGGACCCAGGACAAGGTCAAGGATGACCTGATCATCCCGGTCGAGATCACCGTGTTCTCCGACCGCTCGTTCACCTTCATCACGAAGACGCCCCCCGCGGCGGTGTTGATCAAGAAGGCCGCGAGCCTCGCGACCGCGAAGAAACCCGGCTCGGGCTCGAAGGAACCGAACAAGGTCAAAGTTGGCAAGATTACGAAAAAGCAGTTGCGCGAGATTGCGACGGTCAAACTTCCAGACCTGAACACCACCGACCTGGAAGCTGCGATGCGAACGGTAGCCGGAACGGCGAAATCGCTCGGCATCGAAGTCGTCGACTGACGGGAGTGTGGCTCGCCCAGCTGAGCCACGGTGGTAGGCCCAACAGGCCGAAAAGGAACAAGAAAAATGTCGGAAGGCAAGAAGTACCGTAGCTCGGCGGCGAAAGTCGATCGGGCAAAGAAGTATTCGCTGGAGGAGGCCTGCAAGCTGTTGCCGCAGACCAAGGTGGCGAAGTTCGACGAGAGCGTCGACATCGCCGTGCGGTTGGGCGTCGATCCCAAGCACGCCGACCAGATGGTCCGCGGCGCCATCGTGCTGCCGCACGGAACCGGCAAGAGCCAGCGGGTCGCCGTGGTGGCCAAGGGCGACAAGGCCAACGAGGCGAGGGCGGCGGGTGCCGATTTCGTTGGCGCCGAGGACCTCGTCGAGCGGATCCAGAAGGAGAACTGGACCGACTTCGACTCGATGGTTGCCACCCCCGACATGATGGGGCTCGTCGGACGCCTCGGGCGGGTGCTCGGGCCCAAGGGCCTGATGCCGAACCCGAAGGTGGGCACGGTCACGACCGACGTGGCCAAGGCCGTCCGTGAGCTGAAGGCGGGCCGCGTGGAGTTCCGGGTCGAAAAGGCGGGAATCGTCCATGCCCGCATCGGCAAGGCGTCGTTTGGCCCCGAAAAGCTGAAGGAGAACGCGCAGACGATGGTGGACACGCTCTTGCGCGCGAAGCCCGCGTCCGCCAAGGGCACGTACATGCGATCGGTGACGCTGTCGACGACCATGGGCCCCGGGATCAGGGTCGACACCCTGCCCTTGGTGGCCGACTACGAGACCAAATAGGTAACGGAAGCAGGCGAAAGACATGGAAAGAACACAAAAAGAAGAATCCATTGGCGCCCTCAAGGCCGATCTGGCCAAGGCCGCCAGCCTGGTTCTCGCGGACTTTCGTGGCCTGACGGTCAACGTGGACAGCAACCTGCGCCGCGAGTTCCGCGCCGCGGGTTGCCGTTACCAGGTCGTCAAGAACACCCTCCTCGGCTTGGCCGTCAAGGGGACGCCAATGGAGGGGATCGCCTCCCTGCTGGCGGGCCCGACGGCCATCGCGTACTCCTTCGAGGACCCGGCCACGCCGGCGAAGGTCGCCACGAAGATAGCCAAGGCGCAAGAGAAGTTCGTCATCAAGGGCGGCTTCGTGGATGGCAAGGCGCTGGACCTGAAGGGGGTCGAGGCGCTGTCGAATCTGCCGGGCAAGGACGAGCTCCGTGCAACTTTCCTTGCAACCTTGCAGGCGGTGCCTCAGAACTTCCTCCGTTTGCTGAACGCCGCGCCGCAGAACTTCGTCTATCTGCTCTCGGCCCGCGAAGATGCCGTCAAGGGGTCCGGGGAGTCATGAGCAGGTCCGCGCGGGCGCGAGCTCGGGCGGCGTTTGACGTTTCCAGTAACCAAAAGTCTTTTCACCGAATCGATACGTAGATCTCAAAAGGGAGCATTGAAATGGCCGATGTGACGAAGGAACAGGTAGTCGATTTTCTCTCCAAGATGTCCGTGCTGGACCTCTCCTCCTTGACCAAGGAGCTGGAGGACAAGTGGGGCGTCAAGGCGGCTCCCGTCGCGGTGGCCGGCGCGGCGGCTCCTGCGGCCGCGGCCGCAGCTCCGGCGGCGGAACAGACCGAGTTCACGGTGGTCCTCACCGACGCGGGCGCCAACAAGATCGGCGTCATCAAGGCGGTTCGCGAGGTCACCAACCTGGGCTTGAAGGAAGCCAAGGATCTGGTCGACGGCGCCCCCAAGAGCGTCAAAGAGGGTGTTTCGAAGGCCGACGCGGAGACCATCAAGAAGAAGCTGACCGAGGCGGGAGCGAAGGTCGACGTCAAGTAAAGAACTTCACCATCACATTCGCACGTACATTCGGAGAAAGGTCCTTTGCCGGGCGCTTCCTGGAACAGGGAGCGTCGCGGCGTTGGGCTGTTCCATCGTTGGGAAAATGCTTTTCCGGCGGTGGTCGAGATTTGAAGCTGCAGTCGTCGTGAAGGAGATTCGATGGTGCCTGTGATTCAGAATAATTTTCGAGCTCGGAAAAGCTTCGCCAAGATCGGGAAGATTATCGACATCCCGAACTTGATCGACATTCAGAAGCAGAGCTACGAGAAGTTCCTGCAGAAGGACGTCCCGCTCGACAAGCGGGAAGACGTTGGTCTGCAGGGCGTCTTCAAGAGCGTCTTTCCCATCAAGGACTTCTCCGAGACGTCATCACTGGAATTCGTCTCATACACGCTCGACAAACCCAAGTACGACGTGGACGAGTGCCGCCAGCGCGGCATGACGTTCGCGGCGCCGATCAAGGTCGTCGTTCGTCTGGTCGTCTGGGACACCAACGAGGAGACCGGCTCGCAGTCGATCCGCGACGTCAAGGAGCAGGAGGTCTTCTTCGGCGAGATCCCGCTCATGACCGAGAACGGCACCTTCATCATCAACGGCACCGAGCGCGTCGTGGTGAGCCAGCTGCACCGCAGCCCCGGCGTCTTCTACGATCACGACAAGGGCAAGACCCATTCCTCGGGCAAGCTGCTGTACAGCGCCCGCATCATTCCCTACCGCGGCTCGTGGCTGGACTTCGAGTTCGATCCCAAGGATCTCCTCTACGTTCGCATCGACCGGCGCCGCAAGCTGCACGCGACGGTGCTGCTGCGCGCGCTCGCCTACTCGACGGAAGAGCTGCTGAACTACTACTACGACACCGAGGTCGTGTTCCTCGAGGCGGGGAAGAAGTACGCGAAGTCGGTGGAGTACGATCTGCTGCCCGGCCAGCGCGCCAGCCGCGACATTCGCCACCCGGAGACGCGCGAGATCCTGGTCAAGAAGAACCGCAAGTTCACCAAGCTCGCGATCAAGAAGCTGCAGGACTCGAAGATCGATCGCCTGGCCATCGAGGTGTCGGATCTCGTCGGCAAGGTCGCCGCCACCGACGTCATCGACGAGCAGACCGGCGAGGTCATCCTGCAGTGCAACGAGGAGATCTCCGAGTCGAAGCTCGACGAGCTCCGCGATCACGGCATCGCCCAGTTCAAGATCCTGTTCATCGACAACCTGAACGTCGGGTCGTACCTGCGGGACACCTTGATCGCCGACAAGCTGCAGTCGTCCGACGAGGCCATCCTGGAGATCTACCGCCGCCTGCGCCCCGGCGATCCGCCGACGCTGGAGACCGCCCAGAACCTGTTCAACAATTTGTTCTTCAACCCCGAGCGCTACGACCTGTCCAAGGTCGGTAGGTTGAAGCTGAACTACAAGTTCAAGCTGGACGAGGCCCTCGACACGGTGGTCCTCACCAAGCGCGACATCCTCGAGACTGTCCGCTACCTGATCGACCTGAAGAACGGCAAGGGCTCGATCGACGACATCGATCACCTCGGTAATCGGCGCGTCCGCGCCGTCGGCGAGCTGATGGAGAATCAGTACCGCATCGGGCTGGTCCGCATGGAGCGCGCCATCAAGGAGCGCATGAGCATGTCTCAGGAGATCGAGACGCTGATGCCGCACGACCTGATCAACGCGAAGCCCGTGTCGGCCGTGGTGAAGGAGTACTTCGGGTCGTCGCAGCTCTCGCAGTTCATGGATCAGACGAACCCGCTGTCCGAGGTCACGCACAAGCGCCGCCTGTCGGCGCTCGGGCCCGGCGGCCTCACCCGCGAGCGCGCGGGCTTCGAGGTGCGCGACGTGCACACGACGCACTACGGACGCATCTGCCCCATCGAGACGCCGGAGGGGCCGAACATCGGCCTCATCGCGTCGTTGTCGACGTACGCTCGCGTGAACGAGTTCGGCTTCATCGAGACGCCCTACCGGAAGGTCGCGGAAGGCCGCGCCAGCGACGCCGTCGAGTTCTACTCGGCGTTGCAGGAGGAGGGGCACTACATCGCGCAGTCGAACACCCTGCTCGACAAGAAGGGCAAGTTCCTCGACGAGCTGATCTCCTGCCGTCACAACGGCGAGTTCGTGATGACGAAGCCGGAGGAGGTCACGTTGATGGACGTGTCTCCGAACCAGTTGGTGTCCGTGGCCGCGTCGCTGATCCCGTTCCTCGAGAACGACGACGCGAACCGCGCGCTCATGGGCTCGAACATGCAGCGGCAGGCGGTGCCGCTCATCCGCACCCATTCGCCGCTGATCGGCACCGGCATCGAGGGCATCGTGGCCCGCGACTCGGGCGTCACGGTGGTGGCGAAGCGCGAGGGTATCGTCGAGTCGGTCGACGCCGCCCGCATCGTGGTGCGTCCCATCAGCGAGGACGAGTCGGACGCGATGGCCGCCAAGCCGGACATCTACAACCTGACCAAGTTCCAGCGGTCGAACCAGAACACCTGCTTCAACCAGAAGCCCATCATCGAGCGTGGTGATCGGGTGAGGGTGGGCGACGTCATCGCCGATGGTCCCGCCACCGAGCGCGGCGAGCTGGCGCTCGGCGAGAACATCCTGGTCGCGTTCATGCCCTGGGGTGGCTACAACTTCGAGGACTCCATCCTCGTGTCCGAGCGGCTGACGAAGAACGACTACTTCACCTCGATTCACATCGAGGAGTTCGAGTGCGTCGCGCGCGACACGAAGCTCGGCAAGGAAGAGATCACCTGCGACATTCCCAACGTCGGTGAGGAGGCGCTGAAGGATCTCGACGAGGCGGGCATCGTGCGCATCGGCGCCGAGGTCAAGCCCGGCGACATCCTCGTCGGCAAGATCACGCCCAAGGGCGAGACGCAGCTCTCCCCCGAGGAGAAGCTGCTGCGCGCGATCTTCGGCGAGAAGGCCGGCGACGTCCGCGACAGCTCACTGCGCGTGCCGCCAGGCGTGCAGGGCATCGTCATCAGCGCCCGCGTGTTCTCGCGCAAGGGCACGGAGAAGGACGAGCGGTCGAAGGACATCGAGGACGCCGAGAAGGAGAAGCTGCTCGCCGATCAGCGCGACGAGGTGAAGATCGTATCGGAGTCGTACCACGCGCGCATGCGGAAGCTGCTGCTGGGAAAGACCACCGCGGTGCGCCTGGTGGACGACAAGGGCAAGGTCCTGGTGGCCAAGGGGCAGAAGATCGACAACCCGACGCTCGACGAGATCCCGGCGCGCTACTGGCCGGCGGTGCAGGTCGAGGGCGGGAACGGCAAGACCGAGGAAGCGGTCGAGCAGATCAACGCCAAGCTGCAGGAGGACATCCAGGTCATCGAGGCCGTCTACCGCGACAAGATCGGCAAGCTGACCAAGGGGGACGAGCTGCCTCCGGGCGTCATCAAGATGGTCAAGGTCTACGTGGCCATCAAGCGCAAGATGTCGGTCGGCGACAAGATGGCCGGACGCCACGGAAACAAGGGCGTCGTGTCGCGCGTGCTGCCCGAGGAGGACATGCCCTACCTCGAGGACGGGACGCCCGTCGACATCGTGCTCAACCCGCTCGGCGTGCCGTCGCGCATGAACGTCGGTCAGATCCTCGAGACCCACCTCGGCGGCGCCGCCCGCTCGGTGGGCAAGCAGATCGAGGCGATGATCCAGCGGAACTACTCCGCGGACGCCCTGCGCACGAAGCTGAAGAAGGTGTTCACCGAGGAGCACCACCAGAAGGTGCTGGACTCGCTGGACGAGGAGGGCCTCAAGCGCTTCGGGATGACCTGCGCCGAGGGCGTGCACCTCGCGACCCCCGTGTTCGACGGGGCCAAGGAGGTCGACATCAAGGCGTTGCTGGCGCTGGCCGAGGAGTCGAGCAACGGGCAGCACACGCTGTTCGACGGCAAGACCGGCGACGCGTTCGACCACGACGTCACCGTGGGCGTCATGTACATGCTGAAGCTGCACCACCTGGTCGACGACAAGATCCACGCGCGGTCGATCGGACCTTACTCGCTCGTCACGCAGCAGCCGCTCGGCGGCAAGGCCCAGTTCGGCGGCCAGCGGTTGGGCGAGATGGAGGTCTGGGCGATGGAGGCGTACGGCGCCGCCTACGGCCTGCAGGAGTTCCTGACGGTGAAGTCGGACGACGTCATCGGCCGGACCCGCATGTACGAGGCGATCGTCAAGGGGGAGCACGTCCTGGAGTCGGGCCTGCCCGAGTCGTTCAACGTTCTGTTGAAGGAGCTCCAGTCGCTGTGCCTGAACGTGGAGCTCATCGAGGACCCCAACGCGCCCCGCAAGCAGGAGTCGACGTTGGAGCTCATGGCGCGCGAGGTGGCGGCGAAGGCCAGCGCCTCGGCCGCGTCAGCCGCGCCGGTGCCGGCGCGGGTGCCTGCGGCGGAGTGATGGCGAACCTTTTCAACGAATTCAGCGTAGGGACCGCCGCGGGGCGGTCCGGCCGACACAAGGAAGCAGGTAAAACACGATGAGGGACATCTTCAATTTCTTCGAGAAGCCGAAAGATCCACTTTCGTTTTCGGCGATTCGGATCTCGCTGGCGTCACCGGAGAAGATCCGGGAGTGGTCGCACGGCGAGGTGAAGAAACCGGAGACCATCAACTACCGCACCTTCAAGCCCGAGCGCGACGGCCTGTTCTGCGCGAAGATCTTCGGGCCTGTCAAGGACTACGAGTGCAACTGCGGCAAGTACAAGCGCATGAAGCACCGGGGCGTCGTGTGCGAGAAGTGCGGCGTCGAGGTCATCCAGTCCAAGGTGCGTCGCGAGCGGCTCGGGCACATCAACCTGGCCACTCCCGTCGCGCACATCTGGTTCCTGAAGTCGCTGCCGTCGCGCATCGGCAACCTGCTCGACATCACGCTGAAGGACATGGAGAAGGTCCTTTATTGCGAGGCCTACGTGGTCGTCGACCCGAAGCAGACGGGCCTGCAGCGCGGGGAGCTCCTCACCGAGGAGCGATACGCGAAGGCGGTCGAGGAGATGGGCGAGGAGGCCTTCGTCGCCGGCATGGGCGCCGAGGCGATCCGCGACCTGTTGCGGGTGATCGACGTGCACACGCTGTCCGAGCAGCTGCGCGCCGAGATGAAGGAGGCGACCAGCGAGGCCAAGCGCAAGAAGCTGTCGAAGCGCCTGAAGGTCGTCGACGCGTTCCGTGAGTCGGGCAACAAGCCCGAGTGGATGATGCTGGAGGTGGTGCCGGTGATCCCGCCGGACCTGCGCCCGCTGGTGCCGCTCGACGGTGGCCGGTTCGCCACGTCCGACTTGAACGATCTCTACCGGCGCGTCATCAACCGGAACAACCGGCTGAAGCGCCTGCAGGAGCTGAACGCCCCCGAGATCATCATCCGCAACGAGAAGCGGATGCTGCAGGAGGCGGTCGACGCCCTGTTCGACAACGGCCGCCGCGGCAAGACCATCACGGGGCCCAACAAGCGCCCGCTCAAGTCGCTGTCCGACATGTTGAAGGGCAAGCAGGGTCGGTTCCGTCAGAACCTGCTCGGCAAGCGCGTCGACTACTCGGGCCGCTCGGTCATCGTCGTCGGTCCCGAGCTGAAGCTGCACCAGTGCGGCCTGCCCAAGAAGATGGCGCTGGAGCTGTTCAAGCCGTTCATTTACAACAAGCTCGAGCAGCGCGGCCTCGTCACCACCATCAAGAGCGCGAAGAAGCTGGTGGAGAAGGAGCGCCCCGAGGTGTGGGACATCCTGGAGGAGGTCATCAAGGAGCACCCGATCCTCCTGAACCGCGCCCCGACCCTGCACCGGTTGGGCATCCAGGCCTTCGAACCGCTGTTGATCGAGGGCAAGGCCATCCAGCTGCACCCGCTGGTGTGCGCGGCGTTCAACGCCGACTTCGACGGCGATCAGATGGCCGTGCACGTCCCCCTGTCGCTCGAAGCGCAGATGGAAGCGCGCGTCCTGATGATGTCGACGAACAACATCCTCAGCCCGGCGAACGGCCGCCCCATCATCCTGCCGTCGCAGGACATCGTGCTCGGCCTCTACTACATGACGCGCGAGCGCATGTTCGCCAAGGGCGAGTTCCGGTCGAGCGCGGCGGCGCCGAAGGACAAGGACGCCAAGGAGAAGATCCGCCTCGACCAGATGCACGGGGTGTTCTCGTCTCCCGAGGAAGTACGCATGGCGTACGATCACGGCGAGCTGGACCTGCAGGCGGCCGTGCGCGTGCGCATCGACGGCGAGATGGTGGCCAGCACCGTTGGCCGCGTGCTGCTGTACGAGATCGTTCCCCGTCAGCTGCCGTTCAAGCTGGTCAACCGCGTCCTCGGCAAGAAACAGCTCGGTGATCTCATCGACGCCTGCTACCGCCTCTGCGGCCAGAAGGAGACGGTCCTGCTGGCGGACAAGCTGCGGCACCTCGGGTACACCTACGCCACGAAGGCCGGCATCTCGATCTGCGTCGACGATCTCCAGATCCCGGCGCGGAAGGGCGAGCTGCTCGAGGCCGCGCAGAAGGACGCCTCCGAGATCGAGGAGCAGTACACCGAGGGTCTCATCACCGACGGCGAGCGCTACAACAAGGTCGTCGACATCTGGGCGCAGGTGTCGGAGCAGATCGCCGAGGAGATGATGAGCGAGATCAGCTCGGAGGAGCTGGTCAACGACGAGACCGGGGAGAAGCGGCGCAGCCCGTCGTTCAACCCGATCTACATCATGGCGGACTCGGGCGCGCGCGGCTCGGCGCAGCAGATCCGACAGCTGGCCGGGATGCGCGGCCTCATGGCCAAGCCTTCGGGCGAGATCATGGAGACGCCGATCACCGCGAACTTCCGCGAGGGTCTGTCCGTGCTCCAGTACTTCGTGTCCACGCACGGCGCCCGCAAGGGTCTGGCGGACACCGCCCTCAAGACGGCGAACTCGGGGTACTTGACCCGGCGTCTCGTCGACGTCGCGCAGGACTGCATCATCGCCGAGTACGACTGCGGCACCATGGACGGCATCGACATGTCGGCCCTGGTCGAGGGCGGTGAGATCATCGAGAAGCTGGGCGACCGTATCCTCGGCCGCGCCGCCCTCGATGACATCTTCGATCCCTACACGGGCGAGGTGCTGGTCCAGTCCGGCGACGAGATCACGGAGGACAAGGTCCGCGTCATCGAGGACGCCGGGATCGATCACGTGAAGATCCGCTCGGTGCTCACCTGCGAGACCCGGCGCGGCATCTGCGTGCTGTGCTACGGCCGCGATCTGGCGCGCGGGCACATGGTCAACATCGGCGAGGCCGTCGGCGTCATCGCGGCGCAGTCGATCGGCGAGCCCGGAACGCAGCTGACGATGCGGACGTTCCACATCGGCGGCGTCGGTCAGGTTCGCACCGAGCAGTCCCAGCTCGAGGCGCGCTACGATGGCGTCCTGAAGCTGGAGAACACCGACGTCGTCAAGCGCGACAAGTTCTGGATTGTCATGAATCGCCACGGCGAGCTCATCGTGCAGGACGAGACCGGTCGCGAGCGCGAGCGTTACGGCCTGACCTACGGCGCCAAGCTGTTTGTCGGCGACGGCGGTCCGGTGAAGGCCGGACAGCTGCTGTCCGAGTGGGATCCCTTCTCGGTCCCGATCCTCACCGAGGTGACCGGAATCGTGAAGTTCGGCGACGTCATCGAGGGCGTAACGATGACCGAGCAGCTCGACGAGGTAACGGGCCTGTCGCGCAAGAGCGTCACGGAGAGCAAGGACGCGGATCTGCGCCCGCGCATCTCGCTGAAGGACGAGCACAACAAGACCCTGAAGATCCCGAACGCCGAGAACGACGCGCGCTACTTCCTGCCCGTCGGCTCGACCATCGCGGTGTCGGAGGGGGATCGCGTGGAGGCCGGCGACATCGTCGCCCGTATCCCGCGCGAGACGACGAAGACGAAGGACATCACGGGTGGTCTGCCCCGCGTGGCCGAGCTCTTCGAGTCGCGCAAGCCCAAGGAGCACGCCGTCATCGCCGACATCGACGGGACGGTGGGGTTCGGCAAGGACACGAAGGGCAAGCGCAAGGTCATCATCACGCCGACGCTGGGCGATCCCAAGGAGTACCTCATCTCGAAGGGCAAGCACCTCAGCGTCCGCGAGGGCGACAAGGTGAAGGCCGGCGAGCCGTTGATGGACGGCTCGTCGAACCCGCACGACATCTTGCGGGTCCTCGGCGAGAAGGCGCTTGCCAAGTACCTGGTCGACGAGGTGCAAGAGGTCTATCGACTTCAGGGCGTGAAGATCAACGACAAGCACATCGAGACGATCGTGCGGCAGATGCTGCGCCGCGTGCGCGTCATCGACGTGGGCGACACCGCGTTCCTCGTCGACGAGCACGTGGAGAAGTACGTGTTCGAGGAGGAGAACGAGCGCGTGATCGCCAAGGGCGGCAAGCCCGCCCAGGGCGAGCCGTTGCTGCTCGGCATCACCAAGGCCTCGCTGTCGACGGAGAGCTTCATCTCGGCTTCGTCGTTCCAGGAGACCACGAAGGTGCTGACCGAGGCCGCCGTGTGCGGCAAGGTCGACTACCTGCGCGGGCTGAAGGAGAACGTCATCATGGGACGTTTGATTCCGGCCGGCACGGGCCTCGGCGCCTACAAGCGCCTGTCGGTCCACGTGGACGCGCCCACCGACGAGCCCGAGCTCTCGGCGCCGCTCTCCGCGGCGGCCGAGTCGGCGGCGCGCGCCGCCGCCGAGGAGTAGGCGGCAGCGCCAGCGGCCACGTCGCGCCCCCGCCTTCCGGCGGGCGCGCGGCGTCGGGCCAGCAAGACATTTCGGGGCCGTGGCGAGGTCGCACTATCGGCCCTCCCCGCGGTCGGTGTAAAACCTCACCTGTGACGGGTCCTCACCCCACGCGCCGGTCCTTCCTGCGAGGGGCCGGTGTCGCAGCGACGGTGGTGAGCGGTTGGTCGTGCTCGTGGACCTCGGGGGCGCGGCAGAAGCACCGGGCCCGACCGGCCCTCGGCTTCCTCCGGCAGACCGACGCCGCCTCCCTGCTGTTCGCGGAGGAGCTGGGTTACTACGCGAAGCAGGCGCTGTCGCCGACCTTTCATCGCGCCGCTTCGCCCGTCGAGCTGAGAGAGCGCTTGGCCTCGGGAGAATTGGTCGCGGCGCAGCTTCCCGCCAGCCTGCCCATCGCGCTGGCGGGCGCGGGGACGCCGTCGGCGCCCTCGGATCTCGTGACGCTGATGATCCTCTCGCAGAACGGCGCCGCGGTGACGCTGGCGCGCGATCTGTGCGAGGGGGTCAAGTTCCTGGAGCTGGAGGCGCTGCGAAAGGCCATCCAGCGCCGCGCCTCGACGGCGCCGGCCGTGTTCGCGGTCCCGGTCGCGGCCGGCGGGGACGACGTGTTGCTGCGATACCTGCTGGCCGCGGCCGGGGTTCCACGGACCCGCGTGCAGATCGAGGTCGTGCCGGCGGACCGCATGATCGCCGAGCTGCGCGACGAGCGCATCGTCGGGTTCGCCGCGCCCGATCCGTGGTCCGCGCTGGCGGTGCAGCAGGACGTCGGTTTCACCTTCGCCACGGCTCAGGACATCTGGCAGACAGCCCCTCGCAGCGCGCTCGTCACCACCGAGAGGGCGCTCGACCAGCATCGCGCCGAGCTGAAGGCCGTCGTCCGGGCCCTCATCGAAACGTCGGTGTGGCTCGACGTGCCGGCGAACCGCGCCCGTCCCACCATCGGCGAGGTGCTGGCGCGCCACCAGAACCTCGACCTCGACTCGGGCCCGATTCGGTCGCGCCTCGCCAATGTCTACGATCTCGGCTGCAAGCTGGGCGAGCGCGACTTCGAGGACGACATGATCTTCTTCCACCACGGCGGTCGCGTGAACGCGCCCCGTCGCGCCGACGCCTTGCTGTATCTGGCCCTGCTGACCCGGTTCGGCCTGCTCCCTTCGCCCGCCAACCCCGCCATGATCGATCGCACGCTCCACGACGACCTGTACAAGGAGGTGGCGCGCGAGATGGGTGTGTCGGTCCCCGACGACATGAAGCCGTTCGTCGTCACGCTGGACGCCGTCCGCTTCGACCCCAACGCCCCCGCCGAGTGGCCGGGGTTGTGGTCGCCCGCGTAGCGGAGCTCGCTCCGTTCACTCCGGCAGGGGGCGGCGGGGAGGGGGACCACGTCGGCGGGGGCGGTCGCGTTCGGATGGCTTCGCCATCCATCGCTCGCTCGGGCGTCGCCTGGCAACCGGCCGCGGACGGCCGGAGCGGCTCCTTACGCCCCGCCGGCACGGTCCCCTCCCCACCGCCGCCATGGGCCTACGTTCGCTGCGCTCCGGCTGCCTTGAAGGAAAGGTTCAAAGACGGAGACACCAGCCCTAAGACGTCGCGGGCCACAGCCAGGCGGCGCCGCGTACGCCGCTGGCGTCGCCGTGGCGGGCGCGTACGACCTTGGTCGCCAGCCCCGTGGCCACGGTGTAGCGCTCGAGCAGGGTGGGGACGTTCTCGAACAGGCGCGTGTTGTTCGAGACACCGCCACCCAGCACGATGACGCGCGGATCGACGAAGTTGATCACGGCGGCGAGCGCCCGCGCCAGCCGGTCTTCGTAGCGGGCGAACGTGGCGGCCGCCCTGGGGTCGCCGGCGCGCTCGCGCCTGCCGATCTCCTCGGGGGGCAGCGCCTCGCCGTACGCGTGCGCGAAGTCCCATGCGAGGCCACGGCCCGCGAGGAACGCCTCGATGCAGGCCGGGTGGCCGCACGGGCAGGCGGCGCCGCTGCCGTCGTCGGCGCGAAGGAACGGCAGGGTGGTGTGGCTCCACTGGCCGGCGCTGCCGTTCGCCCCGTTCTGGACGCGCCCGTCGACGACGAAGCCGCCACCGACGCCGGTGCCGAGGGTGGCCCCGAACACCACGTCGGGTCCGGGGGCCGCGGGGCCTTCTGCAAGAGCCGCGGCGCCGTCGGTGGCCTCGGAGAGCACGAAGCAGTTGGCGTCGTTGGCGAGGCGGACCGGCCGGCCGAGGCGGGCCGAGAGATCGCGATCCATCGCATGGCCGTTCAGCGACGCGAGGTTCGAATTTCGGAGCACGCCGTCGCGAGGGCCGAGGAACCCGGGAGTCCCCACGCCGACCGGGATCGCGTCGCTGCCGTCAGGCGGTGACGCCGGTGCCGGGTCTCGCGCCGCGTGTTCCAGGCGCTCCACAAGCACCGCGATCGCGTCGAGGACCGCCCCATAATCCTGCCGGGGAGTCGCGACGCGATCCCGGCAGAGCTCCTCTCCCTCGCCGCCCAGACATACGCCCTCGATCTTCGTCCCGCCCAGGTCGATTCCGATGCGCACGACGCGCTTTTATCATGGGACTCGGACCCGAGGGCGTCCCCTCCGCGCCGCGCCGCGGTGCTCGTCCTCGGGAGCATCGGGTGCGGGAATTCCTGGCTGCACGCCAGGGTTCGTGCCGTATACTGCCCATCATGCGTCGCGCTCCCTGGAGGCTGCTCCTCGTTGGCTGTGTGGTCGTGGGGGGTGGGGCGCGCGTGGTTGCGCAGACAGCCGCCGGATCGCGGGTGATCGAGCTTCGCTACACGCCCACGTCGCGAGCCCAGATCGCCCTGTGGATCGAGAAGTCGGATGGGACCTTCGTCAAGACGGTTGGCCTGACCCAGGCCGTGGCTTTGCGCGGCATCGGCAACCGTCCAGGGGCCGCCGAGATGAACAGCGGCTTTCACTGGCCTTACGGTCGCCGGGAAGGCGCCCTCCCGATCTGGGCGCACCGGCGCGCGGCCGCTCCGGGAGCGGCGCAGTTCAGCCGCGTCATCTTCCAGAACAGGGACTCTGAGGGCTACGCGTCCCGGACCAGCGAGGATTCGACTCCGGAGAAGTACTTCTGTCTGTCATTCAACAACGCGACCACCACCAAGGACGCTCTCGACGCCGTGTCGTGCGCCAGCGGGTTCAACAGCGACAAGGGTCGCTACATTCGACCCGCCGACGTCGCTGCCGGATACGCCGAACCCGTCGGAGACACCGCCAAGCGGGCCCTCGATCTGGTTTCGCTCTATCCACCGCGCCGGGACATCACCCGATGCCCCTCGTCTCCCGGGTGCATCGACACCGCCGACACGGCCACCTACGCCAGCGATGTCCGCACGGTCATGCCCGACATCGACGCGATCACGATGGCGACGCCGCCCGGAGGCGACATGGAGCAGTCGATCCTGTTCGCGGTGCCCGACGATTGGGCGGACGGTGACTATGTCGCCTGGGCGGAGGTGAACACCGAGGGCGACAGCAACCCGAGCTTCACCTTCGACACCCCGCAGGGCGATTACTGGGACAGCTGGGCGGAGAGCTACGGCTACTCGTATCGAGGCCAGCCCTCGGTCGTCTTTTCGGTCCCCTTCACGCTGGGGACGATGGGCTCGAATTCCACGGCGACTCCCGTCGGGTACGGCGACGTCGACGGGTTCGGGGGTTCGGGAGGGACGCTTCACTCCATGGATTCGTCAATCACCGACGATCCAAGCAAAGCGCAGGGGAGCGGCGTCGATCGGTTTCGCCTGGTGGCCGGGAATGACTATCGATTCAAGGTGGAGGTGCGCGGGGGGGCCCAGCCTGAGGGCGGCGGCACCGGCGGCCAGAGCGGCAGCTCAGGCGGCGGTACCGGGGGGACCGGCATGATCGACACCTGTCAGATGGTGACCACGCCGGGCGTTCCGGGGAACGTCATGGCGGATCACGTGGCCGATCCGAAGAACTCGCACCAGTGGGGGACGCTGCACTTCGTGGTCCCGGACAGCGCGCAGGCGATCCACAACTACGAGGTTCGGTACAGCACGAGCGCCATCACGACCGCCGATCCGACCACGTTCGCCCAGGCGCTACCCGCCCTGAGCGATTCGCTGGACACGCAGGCCCTCGTCGTCCCCACGACAGGCGCTCCGGGCTCCAGCGTCGACGTCCAGTTCGGCGGGCTCTACCCCACCACGACCTTCTGGATCGCGGTTCGAGCGGTGAACGTTTGCGCAGTTCCGGGCCCCTACGCCGTCGCGAAGCTGACCACGACGAGGATCAATTTCACCAAGCTTTCTGGGTGCTTCGTCGCGACCGCCGCCTTCGGCTCGGCGCTGGCGCCCGAGGTCGAATCGCTGCGTGTCGCCCGGGACGCCCTCCGCCACCGCAGCGCTGTCTTCGCCGCCGCGACCGACCTTTATTATCGCTCGGGTCCCGCGGCGGCGGCGGTTATCGCCCGCAGCGACGCCACCCGGGCCCTCGTCCGCACCCTGCTCGGGCCCATCGTCGACGTCGCGACCGCGGCCGAGGCGGCTCTTCCGGGGGGATCCCCCAGGCGCTCGGGGCCGTAAGATTTACCAAGGCGCCGGCGCGAGGCTCGACGCCCCAACTGCGGGCGGCAGGCACCCGCTCGGGGTCGGTTCCGTCGGCCTTAAGGGGGCTTCGCCCAACCGATGGTGGCGACGAATTCTCCGCGGGCGGTGCCGCCCATCTCGTATGCTCACCGCATGCGGCGTGCGCTACTCGGTTCGTTAGTCACCTGCTGCTCGTTGATCATGGTCGATGGGGCGTTGGCGGATAACCAGGCCGCGCCGATCTCGCGGGTGCTGGAATTTCGATTCACACCGACCGCCCGGGCTCAGATCGCGCTGTGGGTCGAGAAATCGGACGGAACGTTCATCAAAACGATTGGCCTGACACAGGCCGTAGCGTTTCGAGGCATCGGCAACCGTCCAGGGGCCGCCCAGATGAACAGCGGCTTTCACTGGCCTTACGGTCGCCGGGAAGGCGCCCTCCCGATCTGGGCGCACCGGCGCGCGGCCGCTCGGGGAGCCGCGCAGTTTAGCCGTGTCATCTTCCAGAACCGGGATTCTGAAGGCTACGCGTCTCGCACCAGCGAGGACTCGACCCCGGAGAAGTACTTCTGTCTGTCGTTCAACAAAGCGACCACGACCAAGGACGCCCTGGACGCCGTGTCGTGCGCCAGCGGGTTCAACAGCGACAAGGGTCGCTACATTCGCCCCGCCGATGTTGCTGCGGGATATTTCGAACCCATCGGAGACACGGGCAAGCGGGCCCTCGATCTGGTTTCGCTCTACCCGCCGCGCCGGGACATCACCCGGTGCCCGTCCTCGCCCAACTGCATCGACACGGCGGATACCGCCACCTACGCCGACGATGTCCGGACGGTCATGCCCGACATCGACGCTGTCACGATGGCGACGCCGCCGGGCGGGGACATGGAGCAGTCGATCCTGTTCGCGGTGCCCGACGATTGGGCGGACGGTGACTATGTCGCCTGGGCGGAGGTGAACACGGAGGGCGACAGCAACGAGAGCTTCACCTTCGACACCCCTCAGGGCGACTACTGGGACAGCTGGGCGGAGACTAACGGCTACTCGTATCGAGGCCAGCCCTCGGTCGTCTTTTCGGTCCCCTTCACGCTGGGCGGGATGGGCTCGAATTCCACCACCAGTCCCGTCGGGTATGGCGACGTCGACGGCTTCGGGGGTTCTGGAGGGAC
>Ga0265330_10000245_pt1 | contig 40990 bp, 33 predicted proteins | sample 41919metaG_FD_202083 | JGI IMG/M metagenome (GOLD analysis project Ga0265330, IMG submission 202083) | Rhizosphere microbial communities from Carex aquatilis grown in University of Washington, Seatle, WA, United States - 4-19-19 metaG | ecosystem: Host-associated > Plants > Roots > Rhizosphere...
AAGTTCACAATCTCGCTCGAATCGCGGAACCCAGTTTCTCGATCCGCGGCTCCGAAAAAATAAATAAGAAAAAATTTGAGATGTTTCGCCTGATTTTCTCAACGTAACCCATTTAGAATCAACAAATCGACTCCGCGAACGTCGTCAAATTGCGTCAAATTTCGTCGAGTCTATGTCTAACAACTCCTTTGGAATCAATACGCGATCGGCTCTCTTGCAACGAGTACATTCTCACCCCTCAACTGCTTCATTCTCTTACTGTTGTTTCACTTCTTCACCCCTTCACCCATTCGCTTCCTCCCTCACCATCCATGAGCCACGATTCACAGCCCACGCCTCGCGACCGAGCTCCAAACGAACTTGCCAGCTCCGCTAACCCCGCTAACTCCGCGAGCTCCGCTGCACTGCGCTACCATTCCGCTATGTCTCGCCGCACGCGTCGTTCGCTGAGCGCCGTTGTCCTCCTCGCCTTCTTCGCACCTCTCTCCGCTCACGCGCAATCTGCACCCGCCCAGCCCGCTTCCGCTCAACTTGATCAGATCCTGTCCAGCCAGAGCCGCGCCCGTACGATCGCTCAAGTTGCCGTCTCGCCCGACGGCAGGCGCGTCGCATGGCTTGACGCCGGTGAAATACGCCTCGCCCCGCTCGACAATCTCGCCCACAGTCAATCCGTCACCGTCCCCGCACCCGACCAATCCTGCGCCGCTTCCCAATTCGCCTGGTCTCCCAGCTCCGACTCCATCGCCTTCCTCTCCGATTGCGCCGATCCGGGCGAGCAGTCCGATCTCTTTCTCTCTCATCTTGACGGCAGTCCGGCTCTTCGTCTCAGCGAACTCCACGGCTACGCCGACGCGCCGGCATTCTCGCCAAACGGCAAGAGCATCGCGTTCCTCTATGTCGAAGGCGCAACTCGTCCATCCGGCGCCCTCGCCGCCGAACCCCTGCCTTCCGGCGTCATCGGAGAAGATCACATCGAGATTCAGCGTGTCGCATCTGTCTCCGCGCAGAATTCCAAACCCGCCGCTCCAATCTTCATCACTCCGCCCAACCTTCATGTCTTCGAGTTCGACTGGTCGCCCGATTCCAAATCTCTCGCCTACATCGCCGCCGACCCTCCCGGCGAAAACAACTGGTGGGTCGCCAAGCTCTACACATCGAGCTCCGATGTCTGCCCCATTCGCATCAATGGGGTGTGCCCTGATCCTTCTCTGAGTCCGCAGAAAGCAAGTGCTGACGGTGCCCCGTCAACCAAACCTGTGGGTGCCCCAGGTCTCGCTTCTGAGACCTGGGATAGCACGAACCCAAAACCCACCGCCATCCTTTCACTCGCCGACGTCCCCGGCCCGCTTCACGGCCTCCAAATCGCCCAACCCACATGGTCGCCCGACGGCAAGACAATCGCATTCATCGGCGGCCTCATGAGCGATCAGGGCGTGACCGGCGGTGATGTCTGGATCGTTCCCTCCACCGGAGGTGCGCCAATCAACCTCACGCCAAACCGCCCCGCTTCCGCCGAGTGGACCGTATGGGACGGCAACGACGCCATCTACATGAGCGAAATTGCCGGAAGCGACTCACGCCTCGTCCATCTGCGGTTCACCAACAACGCCGGCGCTCCAGCAACGTTCGACCCTCCTGTCTTCAGCATCCCCGGTTCGGTGGCTATCGCCAGCTTCGATTCGACCCTCTCCGCATCCGCCGATCGATCTCTGTTCGTCTTTCAGTCCAGTTCCTTCAACTCACCTCCCGAAATCTTCGCCGCCCGCGCCAAAGATCCAACCGCCCCAAGCTCCTCACGCCTCACTCAGCTCTCGCACTTCAACAAAGGCCTCGAACCGTCCTGGGGCGATTCCGTCTCCCTCTCATGGAAAAACGACAACTTCGATGTTCAGGGTTGGCTGCTCAAGCCCAGGGATTACGATCCGTCAAAGAAGTACCCGCTCCTCGTTGAAGTTCACGGCGGCCCAGCTTCCTCAGTCACCTCTCGCTGGGACGGTGGCGCAGGAGGGTTCAGCGCCACTGCCTTTTCCGAGCTCGGCTACTTTGTCCTCATGCCTAACCCCCGAGGCAGCTATGGTCAGGGCGAAGCCTTCACGCAAGCCAACCGCAAAGACTTCGGATACGGCGACCTGCGCGACATTCTCGCCGGCGTCGATACTGTTCTCGCAAAATATCCTGTCGATCCCAACCGCGTCGGCATTGCCGGCTGGAGCTATGGCGGTTTCATGTCCATGTTCGCCGTCACCCAGACCCATCGCTTCCGTGCCGCGGTCGACGGTGCCGGAATCTCCGATTGGCTTTCCTACTACGGCGAAAACTCCATCGATCAGTGGATGATTCCCTACTTCGGCGCTTCCGTGTATGACGATCCTGCTGTCTATGCGCGCAGCTCCGCCATCACGTTCGTCAAGCAAGCCCAAACTCCAACCCTCCTCGTCGTCGGCGATCGCGACGGCGAATGTCCCGCGCCGCAGTCCTTCGAGTTCTGGCACGCACTGCGCGATCTGCATGTTCCCACGCAGTTGGTTGTCTATTCCAACGAGGGGCACGGCTTCTCCAATCCTGCGGATCGCCGCGACGTTTTGCAGCGCGCTGTCGATTGGTTTGCCCACTACATGCCCCCCGCCCCGTAACCCGCAAACGTCTTTTCTCTTCCCCGTAATAGCTGCGGGCTACTGGCTACCGGCTACGGGCAATAACGGCGCATCTCCTGCTCTCGAACTCCATCCGCGCCAGTCTATCTTCCAGAGTCTTGTCGCTATCGCGCTCGATGCCAGAGGTGGCCTCATCCTGATACACTTTTGCCTTGGGACATTTACTTTGCGTTTCGTCCCTCCGGCCGCATGCGGCAGCTTGCCGGCGGGTACCCGCGGCTGGGGTCCAACTCACCCCGCGCTGGCCAGCCTTGGGCTTGGCCGTCTGCATCGGCGAGGGCGGTTGGGACTCTTTCTTACTAATGCGCTTTGCGAATCCGTTCCGCGGTTCTAAGGTGCGGAACGGGGAGGATTCATGCGGCGGTTTCTGACGCTTGTTTGTTTGCTCGGCCTCGCCATTCCGGCCGGGATTTCCATCTCCGGTTGCGTTCGCAATCCGGCAGGAAAGTATTGCAACGGACTCGGCTATGGCTTAACCCTCACCGAGGTAGCCAATCTGACGCTTCAGCCGCAAACCGCCGGAATTTCCTTGGCCTATGGGCAAACCACCGCCGTCTTGCAGCCCAACGCCACCACATGCAAAGGCGAACCGGCTTCCATCCCTTCCGGATCGCTGAGTTGGGGCACCACCAACAACCAGTTGGTCGACATCTCTCCCGCTGGCGGAATTTGCGCCGGCACATGGAACCGCAACAGCGGCGGCGGTATCCCCGACTACTCCTTCTGCAATTACCCCAATCCATTGCCTTCGACGGGCGGCTTGCCGTACACCATCGCTTACATCACGGCCACTGCCGAATCGGTAACCTCCAATCCCGTCGCCGTCTACATTCACGCGCCAATTTCCAGTATCAGTCTCGTCACCACTTCTGTCTCCAGCTCCGTTCCTCAGCAGTGCTTCTCGCAAAACCAGCAGGCACAGCTTGATGCGCAGGAGTGCTACGTAAGCAACGGCACACAATATGAGCTCTGCGCGCCGCCTTCAGTAACGCCGGCGAACTTTGCTTGCCCGGGCGGCCTGGCTCCAGGCGTCACCTCGGTTCCCGAGTGCACTACATCCATCGGCACCCTCAACTTCCTATCGGGTAACTCCGCCGTAGCCAAAATCAATTCCACAACCAACGTCATCACTGCGGAGCAGCCAGGCACGACCGTCATCTCCGCGTCCCTGTCGCAAACGGCCTCTTCTGCCGGATACTTCTCCACTTGTCCGCCCAAATCGATCAGCATTGCGCTGGCCAACGGAAAGACAAAAGGCGTCGTGACCCAGGGAGTTGTCCAAAACCTCACCACGAATGTGATAGACACCCAGGGCAATTCGATCACTGGGCTGGCACTGGACTATGAGTCCACGAATCCCATAGATGTCACCACTGGCGGTGCCGGCTCCATTACCGCAACGTACCCTGGCGTCGCCACGCTCACGGCGCTCTGCAAGCCGCCGCTCTGCAATCCTGCCCCAATTAACGAAATTGGTCTGAACGGGACCGGGTTGTCCATCACCTCCAATCCCGTCGATGTCATCGTTCCCGGCACCACCAGCGACTTTGTCTGGGCCAGTGCGCCGGGCCAGTCGCAATACTTTTACTCAGTTGAGCTGCTCACCGGCACACCCGGCAGCACTGTGCGCCTGCCCTTCGTGCCCAACTCCATGGTGATGGACCAAGCGGGGGTCAACCTCTACTTTGGCTCGCCTCGAGAGCTCATGGTCTACTCAACCAACGCCAATTCCCTCAGCAAACAGGACCCCAACGTTCCTGGTGTAGTGCTCGCCGTTTCTCCAAATGCCAGCGATCTGCTCATCAACGATCAGATACGTGGTCTGTTTTACCTCTACAACGTCTCCGGCAGCATCGTCAGTACTTTCGGCGGCTTGGGCGTGGCAGCCGCATGGACGCAGGATTCGAATACTCTTTACATCGTCGATAGCGCGGCGCTCGGCGCCAACCACACCAACACGCTTTATGTTCACGACGCCAACTCCGGCTGGAGCACCTACGACTTGAGCGCCTCCGGCGGCGCTCAGAGTCTCGCTCTCACGGTTCCCGGCCTCGGGGCCTGGCTCGCCGGCAATCCCACCACCGCCCACACTTGGTGCCCCAGCGGCACCGTGGGCAACAACGCGACGATTCTGTATTATCCCCAGCCTTCAACCGATTCGCTCAACATCCCCACAAGCGCTTTAGGCGCCACCTCTGATGGGCAACATATTCTCGGAGCATCCCTCAACGGCTCCAGCATCATGCTCGATGACATCGGTCTCAATATTCCGCCATCACTGGCTTATCCCGCGGCTCAATGTCCAGAAACCGCATCCGGCACAACCCAGACTCTCTCGCCGCTCTCCACGAACCCCGTGCTCAATGGTTCGGTCAATCTGACCGGTGTGACCGATGCCGCCGCCGTCAATCAGGTCGTCACAGGCACGGCGCCCACCACGGCCTCTGCGACCAATGCCGCGCCCATCGCTTTTGTCACCTACAGCGCTCCGGGCGCTTCCACTACGGCTGCGCAGCTTCCTTACTACCTGCCCCAGGCGAGCGGCCTCGGACCGGTCGGCTATGTGACCTTCGCTGACAGCACTTCCGCCACGCCCCCAACCGCTCCGCTCACAGGTACATTCTCGCCCGATCATGCCATCTTCTTTGTATCCACGGCAGGCGACGACGAACTTCACTTCATCGGTATTCCTCCGAATCTCAGCATCACTTCACCGCCCACCGATACGCAACAATTGACGCCCGCTCTTCCTGCTTGTACGCCGGTTTCAGCTGGGGGCAATGATGCCGGCTGCCTATACCCAACTGCGCCTGGCGCGGGAACCGTAGTTCCTGCAACTGTGATCGTCGTCAAGCCGCGTTCCGTTACCTAACCTCGCGCCCACGCGAGATAAAATCGACTCATGATCAAGGGCATCTCATTTCTGCGGCCCGCCCGCAGTGCCGTGGCCTATGACCGGCTGGCTGGCTTTTTTGCTGCGTTGGGCTTCGCGCCCGGCAAAGGCTGGCAGCAGGAGGGATCCCGTGGCACGTCGTTTCTTGCTCCGCTCGGCAATCTGGAATTTGTTGACGGAAGGTTTCCCCCCACTGCCGATGTCCTCATCGAGGTCACCTCGCTCGACTCCGTCTATCAGGCCTCCGAAGCATGGCTCCGCGTGCAAGGCGGCGATCAAGCCGTGTCGCGGCTTTCGCCCATCGCCGAGACCGATTGGCGATCGCAGCTTTTCACCGTCGAGCCAGAGCCCGGCTTTCGCTTCAGTTTCTGGGCCTGGACCGACCCTCTAAAGGGCAAGCCCGTCGCGCTCGAAGGCGATCTTTCAGCGACCGGAATGAAAATTGCGGTCATTGTTGCTCGGTGGAACGCCGTCATCACCGACCGCCTTCTCGAGGGCGCACTCGATGCACTGCTGCGCAGTGGCGCAGCCCGCTCTGATATTCAGGTCATTCGTGTTCCCGGTGCATGGGAAATTGCCGCCGCAGCACGCACCTGCGCTTCTGGCGGTCGTGTCGACGCCATCGTCACTCTAGGTTGCCTTTTGCGCGGAGTGACTGCCCACTACGAGGCCATCTATAACGAGGTTGCGCGCGGCATCGGCCAATCGCAGCAGGAAACTGGCGTTCCTCACAGCTTTGGCGTGCTCACCTGCGAAACTCTGGAGCAGGCGCTCGATCGCGCCGGAATCAAAGGCGGGAATAAGGGCTTTGAGGCTGCCGTTGCCGCCATTGAAATGGTGAGTCTGCGCCGGAAGCTCCAGCAAGGCGGCCCAGCTTGACCTCGCGCCATCGCCGCAAGTCTCGCGAACTCGCGATGCAAATGCTGTATCAGGCCGACATTGGCCGTCAGGGTCCCGACGATGTCCAGGCCACGTTCTGGAAGGCCGGAGATCCCGTGGAACCCGAGGTGCGTAGTTTTGCTGAAGACATCTTTCGCGTGGCCGTTGCGCGACAGGAAGAAATCGATGCGCTCATTGCCGGCCACTCCTCCCACTGGCGTATCGATCGCATGCCCGCCGTCGATCGCAATCTGCTGCGCATGGCCGTCGCAGAGCTATTAGGCGTCAAATCCACGCCCTTTCCCGTTGTGATTAACGAGGCACTCGAGATTGGGCGCCGCTACTGCGCCTCGGAATCAATCAATTTCCTCAATGGCATCCTCGACTCTATCGCCCGCAGTGTCATCGCAAGCAAACAGTGAATCACTTTGCGGTGGCCAAAGCGCGTTTGCCTGCGGAGGATCGCAGCTCGTTTGATGCAAGTCGCAGCCGTCGCCCTGCTATGCTTAACTTCGTGATTCCGCACCGCACCCGCAAAGGAATGATTGCGCTCGCATTGATCTCAGCGCTGGTTCTCGCTGCCTGCCATCGGGAAGAGGGTGCCGTTGTCCGAGTGGAAAAGGACGCTGTAGACGCCCAGCATCGGGCGCACGAGGCGGCACAGGAGCGGGACCAGGAACGCGCCGAGCTTGACCAGATTCCACTGCCCACCAAGAGCCTCTACATTGATATCCACGACCCCACGCAGTGGGCAAATCCCTTCCTCGTGGTTGGCGCTGACACCATTGCTCTGCGCGTCATTTTGGCTGATGCCAACCCCAGCCCCGTGGGGCAGGGAACGCTGCTTCGTCCCGTGGCGGCACGGCGGCAGCAGCTGGAGTTGCATCTCTCCGACCTCGACGCTGCCGTCGCCGCCATTCCCGCCGGAGCATGGTCCTATGGCCGAGTAATCGCGGTCGCGGAATCCACCTCCTCTGCGCCGAAAGACCGCCCAAGAGTTCGCCGCAACCTCGAAGCCGTCATCCGTCAGCTCAACGACCTCGGCGTGGTCGTTGAAGAGTGGCCTTCGCGGTAACCGCGCAGCCCTCATCCTTGCGCCTGGAAATGCCCGTCCGCGTATTTGAAGGTCACGCTCGCTTGGCACTTTTGTGAAAGCAATTCCTTGCGGTGGCCTGGAGGTGAAGTTGAGATGCGTGGCCCTGAGAATTGATTTTCCGCATTTCCTTCGGCTCGGAAAAGAAGCAAGCGCGGCGCCAGCCCACGCGCACTACAATGCAGGAAACGAGTTTCAAGGGAGATCTCCGCTGAATGGTTGAAGACTCACCAGCTTCATCTCCGTTGCGCGTCGTGGTCCTCATACCCCTTCGCGACGACTGGCAGTCGGCCGCTGTGCTTCTCGATCATCTCGATCAGGCGCTTGCCGCGCAGCCACATCGCGTAGAGATTCTCATCGTGGACGATAACTCGCTTCAAGAGGGTACTCCCGCGGACTTTTCGAGTCGATTCGCCGCCATCCACAACATCCGGATTCTTCGTCTGCGCCGTACTCTCGGCCACCAGCGGGCGATCGCCATCGGCCTCGTCCATATCGAGAAGTCCATTCCTTGCGATGCCGTCCTCGTCATGGATGGCGATGGCGAAGACACGCCTGCCGGCGCAATCGAGCTTCTCAAAGTCTTTACCGGCGATTCTGCCATCTTCGCAAAACGCAGCCGCCGCACGGAGTCGTTCACTTTCCGCGCGCTCTACGGGCTGTATAAACTCGTTCATTACCTGCTTACCGGCGTCAAAGTTGAAGTTGGGAATTTCAGCATTTTGCCGTCGCGGTACCTCGGAACACTCGTTGTCACATCGGAGCTTTGGAACCACTATGCCGCCGCAATGATCCGTTCCGGCTTGCTCATGACCACGATTCCAATTCCGAGGGGACACAGAATTGCCGGAAAGTCCAGGATGAATTTTGTGACGTTGGCCGCGCATGGAATGAGCGCAATTTCTGTCTATGGAGACGTCGTCGGCGTCAGGGTTTTAGTCGCTTCCATGTTGGGTTCCCTCATGGCCGCTGCAGGCATAGTTGCCGTGATCGTACTTCGAATTTTCGCCAATCGTGCAGTCCCCGGCTGGGCAACTCTCTCCATCGGGGCCCTCGCCATCATCTTCATCCAGTTCTTGTCTCTGGCTCTCAGTTTCACGTTCACATTCCTCTCCAATCGCATCAACCTGAGCTTTGTTCCCCTTCGCGACTATGAAATGTTCGTCGCCGGGGTTCAGGACGTCTGGCAGACCGGCTGACTTTGGCCGGCTCCTCGGCAGTTGGCGCACGTCATGAGTCGGTGTGCTTGAACTCCATAACAACCATCCCCCTGCTCGCGCTACCATTGCAGCGTGAGTTCTTCCACATTCGCCATTCTCTCCAGCTCCGGCTCGCTCGGCCACGAGAGCTTTTCCGCTCACCGTGAACTTGAGGGCCTCCTCAAGAAGTCGCTTCGAGGCGAGGTCCATTTTGACCTCGGCTCACGCGCACTTTATGCCGTTGACGCGTCGAACTACCGCCAGCTCCCCATTGGCGTCATCTTTCCGCGCGACGCGTCCGACGTTGAGGCCGCATTGGCCGCTTGCCGCGCCACCGGCGCCGCCGTTCTTCCACGTGGCGCGGGCACCAGCCTCGCCGGGCAGTGCGTCAACGTGGCCGTGGTCTTTGACTTTTCCCGATTCATGAATTCGCTTGAGGAGCTAGACCCCGCGAAGCAGCTCGCTCGCGTTCAGCCCGGCATCGTCCTCGACCGTTTGCGCGATGCTGCCGAGTTGCATCAGCTTACCTACGCGCCTGATCCGGCCACGCACTCCCGCTGCACTCTCGGTGGCATGATCGGCAACAACAGCTGCGGCGTGCATGGCTTGCTCGGTGGCAAGGTCGTTGACAATGTGGAAACGCTCGACATTGTCCTCTACGACGGCACGCGCATGACCGTGGGAGCCACCCCGTCCGAGCGCCTTGACGCGATCATTCGCGCTGGTGGCCGCGTCGGGCAAATCTACGCCGGCCTTGCGCGCATTCGCGACCGCTACGCCTCCCTGGTTCGTGAGAAGATTCCCCGCATTCCGCGCCGCGTGTCCGGCTACAACCTCGACGAGCTTCTGCCTGAAAATAACTTTCACGTCGCGCGTGCGCTGGTCGGCTCTGAGGGCACCTGCGCCAACATTGTCTCCGCCACGTTGAACCTCACCGCCAGCCCGCCATTCCGCGTGCTCACTGTGCTTGGCTTCAATGACGCATTCCTCGCCGCCGACGCGGTTCCGCTCGCGCTTGAACACAAACCAATCGGCCTCGAAGGCTTCGACTCTCTTCTTGTCGACTTCATGCGCCGCAAAGGGTTGGCGCTGCGCGAGCTTGACAGACTTCCGCCCGGAGTCGGATTTTTGCTCGTCGAGATGGGCGCATGGTCCTCCGAGGAAGCCCAAGCCAAGGCCGAGGCTCTGGCCCATGCCTCGCAGTCGTGGCCCTCGCCGACGGTGGCGCATATCTGCACGCCCGATGAAGCTCGGGCGGTGTGGCATGTGCGCGAGTCCGCGCTCGGCGCCATGGTCTTTGTGCCCGGCGAGCCCGACCGTTGGGAGGGTTGGGAAGACTCCGCTGTTCCTCCCGCGCAGCTCGGAAAATATCTACGCGCAATCACCCGGCTCATGGCTGAGTACGGTTTTAGCAGTCCGCTCTACGGCCACTACGGGCAGGGCTGCGTTCACATGCGCATTAATTTCGACTTCCGCAGCGCCGAAGGCATTCGCACCTTCCGCGAATTCATCGATCGCGCTGCTGAAACTGTGCTCTCTTTTGGCGGCTCACTCTCCGGAGAACACGGCGACGGCCAGGCACGAGCTGCGCTGTTGCCGAAAATGTTCGGCCCTGAGCTCGTCGAAGCCTTCCGCGAGTTCAAAGCACTCTGGGATCCTGACAATCGCATGAATCCCGGTAAGCTCTCCGATGCCGTGCGCGTCTACGATCCAACCGAAAACCTCCGCCACCCCCTCGCGCCCCTTGCCCCAGGTCCGGGGTCCCCACGGACAGGTCTTGGTCCGTGGGGTGGAGATCTCGCTTCTGAGACCTGGGAATCCAACTTTGCATTCGCCAAAGACGATGGCTCCTTCGAACGCGCCTCCGAGCGATGCGTAGGCGTCGGTTCCTGCCGCAACACCCAGGGTGGCGTCATGTGTCCCAGCTATCGCGCCACCGGCCAAGAGCAGCACTCCACTCGCGGTCGCGCACATCTCTTGTGGGAGATGCTCGCTGGGTCTCTCCGTCAGGAGGGATTTCAAAGCCGCGCCGTCCACGAGGCTCTCGACCTCTGCTTGAGTTGCAAGGCCTGCAAATCCGAGTGCCCGGTGCAGGTCGATATGGCCGCATACAAGTCGGAGTTCCTTGCGCAGCACTACAAAGGCCGATTGCACCCTCTCCACCACTACATCTTTGGCTTTGCCGATCGCCTTGCTCGTTGTGGCTCGCTCGCTCCTTCGCTCACCAATGCCATCCTCACCGGCCCGCTCACCAGTCCACTCGTCAAGCGTATCGCCGGTGTTGCTCGCGACCGCCACTTGCCACGCTTCGCGTCCAAAACCTACCAGAAGGCTCGGACTACCCCTACGAATCTCCTCCAAAGGGCTGCCGCACCGCAGGTGGCGCAGGTGGTCCTGCTGTGGCCTGACACGTGGAACAACTACTACTACCCGCAAGCGCTCTCCGCAGCCGAGACCATCCTTACCGAAGCCGGATTTCGGGTTGAAACCCCTCGCGGCTACATATGCTGCGGCCGCCCGCTTTATGATTTCGGCCTTCTCGGCGCCGCCCGCTCCTATCTTGCGCGTGTGCTCAGCCGCATGGAGCAGCGGATTGAGGCCGGTCAACCCTTCATCTTCCTCGAACCAAGTTGTGCCAGTGTCTTCAAAGACGAGTTGCTGGAGCTCTTCCCCAACGATCCCCGAGCGAAACGCCTGAGCCAAAATATCTGGCTGCTGCCCAACTGGCTCTCCGAACGCGCGCCCCAGCTTGCATCTGGCCGCCTCGCAGGCGCAAACGTCTTGGTCCATGGTCACTGCCATCACAAAGCCGTCTTCGGCGGTCCGGCAAGCGAAATCGCCCTGCTCCGATCAGCCGGAGCGACCGTCGATCTCATTCAGGCTGGCTGCTGCGGAATGGCCGGCCCATTCGGCTTTGAATCTGGCAAATTTGAGGTTTCTAAGACCATCGCCGGTCAGGGCTTGTTGCCCGCCGTGCAATCCGCCACTCAATCCACAATCATCGTTGCAGACGGCTTCAGTTGCCGTGAGCAAATCGCCCAGTTGTCCAGTCGTCCAGCCTTTCACTTCGCTGAAGTTTTTGCTCGCGGCTCCGCCTCGGGCAGATGACCTCGCAACCGGGCGGCGCATCTTATGTCGATAATGGGCTCATTCCAGCGCCCGGGTCTCAGCATTCAATCCGGGCTCCAGTCGTAAACGTGTTTCGTAGCGCTTTCGGGCAATGGGAAGCAGTTTTGCAAATTCAACTGTTGCCCAATCTGTTGCACAGGACCCGTTTGCGATAGACTGGACTGGTTTGGTAGGCTCAATCATTCGTTGAGTGCTGTGAAAGAGGAGGTTTCATCATGGCAGAAGAGAGCAAATCATACGGCTTGGCTTGGTTCTTGGCCGGATTAGGCGTCGGCGCTCTGGTCGGCATCCTTTATGCACCGAAAAGCGGCAAGGAGACTCGCGAGGACATCGCCTCGGGAGCACGCGAGAGCGCGGAATATCTGCGTGCGCGTACGCGTGAAGCTGCGGAGAACGTAAGCGCCATCGTTGATCGGGGCAAGGAGCAGATGAACGCCTTTGTTGATCGCGGCAAGGAGCAGGTTGGCGAGTACGTCGATCGCGGAAGAGCACAGTGGGAAGAATTCGTGGAGCGCGGAAAGAATCTGGTTGCCGACCAGTCCACTCGCGTTACCGCGGCCGTTGATGCGGGACGTCAGGCTTACAAGTCCGCGAGCAGTGAGCCCGAAACCCACGAGTTCTGAGAGTCGGTAGCGCCATCGGGCCGGCGCCCGGCTTCCGGTATCATTTCCTTGCGGCGAGCGCGTGCAAAATCCATCCGGGCGCTTGCAAATGCCCTCGGGGACATTCAGCGGCCTTCGCCAGTGCAGCGTGCTCAAGCTGCAATTTCTAGTTCCGCGGAGTTCCGCGCGAGATCAACCTTATGCCAAAGCTCGACAATCAGACCGTTCAACTCGTTTTGGTCGCCTTGGTTGCGTTGGCCATGCTGGTCCAGGCCTTCGTTCTGCTGGCCGCATTCATCGCAATGCGCAAGGCGGCGCGCTCCATGGACGAGAAGGTCGAGGCCTTCCGCTCCTCAATCACTCCGCTCATCGACAATACCCGCTCGCTGGTTACGCGTCTCACGCCAAAGATCGAAGAAACCGCCGACGACCTCGCGGCCCTCACCCATTCTCTGCGCATGCAGGCCGCCGACGTGCAATCCGCAGCCGATGAAATGATTGCGCGCGCGCGCATTCAAGGCAATCGTCTTGATTCCATGCTCTCCCACGTTCTTGATACCCTGGACCGCACCGGCCAATTCATGTCCGATGCCGTTAACAAGCCCATGCGCCAGTTCTCGGCGATCCTGTCTTCGGTGAAGGCAGTTATTGAATCCCTTCGCAGCGGAGCGCCAGAGCCTCGCTCGCAAGCCAACCGGGCGTCCCGCGACCACGACATGTTCGTCTAGGGCCTGCGATTCAGGTTAGACCAATGCGCGCCTTGGACCCTTCCCAAATCGAGGCCAATGATGTCTACAGGCTCATGATCGGCATGATCGTGCCGCGGCCCATTGCCTTTGTCTCCACAGTCGATGAGGCCGGCGTCAGGAATCTTGCGCCTTTCAGTTATTTCACTGCATGCGGCTCAAACCCGCCCGTCGTCTGCTTCTCCGCCGCCGTCCGTTCCGGCCCGCGGCCATACAAAGACACGCTCGAAAACATCAAGGCCACTGGCGATTTCGTCGTCAATATCGTGTCAGAGGAGTTCGCTGCCCAGATGAACGCGACCTCGGCTTCAGTTCCGCCCGAGGTCGACGAATTCGAACTCTCTGGTCTGACGCCGTTGGCCAGCGATCTCGTGAAACCGCCACGCGTGGCCGAGAGCAAGGCCCAAATGGAGTGCCGGCTTCACCAGATTGTGCCCGTCGGCGACAGGCCCGGCGGCGGCATTCTCGTGCTCGGCGAGGTCCTGCGCTTTCATGTGCTCGAGTCGCTGCTCGAGGGTTACAAGATCGATCCCGACAAGCTCAACGCTATCGGCCGCATGGGTGGCCCAACCTACGTTCGCACTCGCGACCACTTCGAGATGCAGCGGCCAAAGTAGCGCCGGCGTCTCGCCGGCTGTCGTGCGGGCGTCCTCGCCCGCACTCGTTCGGAAGCCCTCGCACGTCAATGACAGTTGCCATGCCGGGCCAACTTCATACGATCCAACCGCCGCCAACCACTTCATCGCCGTCGTAGAAAACCGCGGCCTGGCCCGGTGTCACTGCGCGTTGCGGCTCATCGAAAGTCGCAATCGCTTCGTCCGCATCGCGCGGCTCTAGCGTGGCCCACGCCGGCTCGTGCCGGTGTCGGATCTTCACCCTTACGCGCATCGGTTCCATCAGCTCCGCGATGCTGATCCAGTTCAGTTGGCGCGCGCGCAAACTGTGCGTCGCCAGCTCGGCGTTCGCGCCCACCGTCACGCGATGATTCGCCGGATCGATGTTGATCACGTAAAGCGGAGCTGCGCTCGCTAAGCCCAATCCCTTGCGCTGTCCCACGGTAAAGTTGTGGATGCCCGCATGGCGCCCCATTACTTCGCCGTTCGCGGCCACTAGCTCGCCCGCCATTTCCGGCGCCGCCTCGCCCTGCTCCTCGAGGTATGCCGTGATGAACTGCTTGTAGTCTCCGCCCGGAACAAAGCAAATCTCCTGCGAATCCGGCTTTTCTGCCAGCATCAATCCATGTTTCCGCGCCGCCTCGCGCACCTCTGGCTTGGTCATGTGTCCCAGCGGAAACAACGTGCGCGCAAGCTGCTCCTGCGTCAGTCCGAACAGAAAATATGTCTGGTCCTTGGCCAAGTCTGCTGGCTGCTTCAAAATCCATCGCCCGCGGTTCTCGTCAAACTCATTTACCGCGTAATGGCCCGTTGCGATCCGCTCCGCTCCAATGTTGCGCGCCGTCTTCAGCAGCTGATCGAACTTGATGTGGTTGTTGCAAAGAGAGCAGGGAATCGGCGTCCGCCCCGCCAGGTACTCATCCACAAATGGCCGCACAACGTCTCGCTCGAACCGCTCCTCCTGATTGACTACGTAATACGGGATCTCCAGTTGCTCTGCCACGCGCCGCGCATCATAAACATCATCAAGGGAACAGCATCGCCCAGCCTTCGGCGCATCTGGAATTCCGTGCTTACCAGCCAGTCGCGTCTGATCCCAAAGCTGAAGCGTCAGCCCCACAACTGTGCTGCGCGAATCTGCGGAACCATCCCCCTCGCGAGCAAGGATCGCCGCCGCCGTCGAGGAGTCAACCCCTCCGGACATCGCCACCGCAATTGTGCTCTGTTCCTTCATCAATCCAAATAGCAGTTCAGACTTCGCAGTTTACGAAACGATCTTTCTCTTGCTGGCCTATTTGCTGGCTCTCCGACGATCAAGCTGAAAGCTGATAGCTAAAAGCTAATAGCTGGTTTCGACCGGCGCAAGCGCCTGCAAATGCTCCACTGCCTCCGAAACCACGCGCAACACCTGGTCCACATCTTCGTCCGTCGCGGTCTTTAGGAGGCTGAAGCGTAAGCTGGCCCGTGCCGCGTTCTTATCCAATCCCATCGCCATCAGCACATGGCTCGGCTCGGTCGACCCCGAGTGGCACGCTGAACCTCCGCTCACCGCAACACCCTTCAGGTCGAGTGCGATCACTAGCGCCTCGCCCTCCAGATGCTCAAAATGAATGTTCGTCGTGTTCGCCGCGCGCGGCGCTACCGCTCCATTCACTTTCGTGCCGGGAATTTCGAGAATTCCCGCTTCGAGCTGGTCGCGCAGCCTTGCAACGCGTTCTATCGTCCCGTCTTCAAGGCTCTCCATCGCCAGTTCTGCGGCCTTACCGAGGCCCACAATGCCCGGCACATTTTCCGTTCCCGCGCGCTGGCGGCGCTCGTGGCTCCCGCCCACCATCAGCGGCGAAAGCGGTGCTCCGCGCCGCACGTACATCGCGCCCACTCCCTTCGGGCCATGCATCTTGTGTGCGCTGATCGAGCAAAGATGGCATCCGAATCGGCGCACGTCGAACACGACCTTTCCCGCGCCCTGCACAGCGTCAATATGGAAAAACGCCCCGGCCTCAGCGACTATCTTGCCGATCTCTTCCACCGGCTGCACCAAGCCCGTCTCATTGTTGGCCAGCATCACGCTGATCAGAGTCCTGCGAGAATCCCCTGGCCGCGTTGCAGGCCCGATCGAGCGACGAATCTCTTCCGGATCGATCAGCCCGTCCTTCTTCGGCGCAACAAACGTCACCTCAACGCCGCGCTCGGCCACTCGATCGGCGGCCCGCAGCACGGCCGAGTGCTCAATCGACGTTGTAATAAAGCGGTCGCCCGCGCGCAGCAGCCCGAAGATCGCTGTGTTGTCCCCCTCGGTGCCGCCGGAGTTGAACACCACTTCCGCTTCGCGGCAATTGAAAAACCGCGCCAGCGTCTCACGCGCATGGTCCACGGCCTTCCGCGCCTTCTGGCCTTGCATGTGAATCGAAGAAGCGTTGCCGAACTCCTCCATCCAATACGGGCGCATCACCTCCATCACCTCCGGAAGCAGAGGCGTCGTGGCATTGGCGTCGCAATAAACCCGTCGCATGAAGGTTGCGCTCCCTCCTTAAATTGTACGGGGAATTGGTTCAACGCGCGAACCGTAGTCGCCCAGCCAATTAGAATGCGGAAAGTGCACTCCCATGCTCTCCGGAGCTCTCTCATGACGGATTCGCCTATCCAGACGACTGCCACCAATCCGTCAGGAAGTCCGCGCATTCTTATCGTCGGCAGCGCAGGCCAGCTCGGTCGTGAGCTCGAACAGAGTTTCGCCGATGTTGGAACCATCGTCGCTGTCGATCGCGAATCCGTCGACCTCGCGGATGTTGACCAGACCCGCGACCTCGTCCGACGCTCTTCGCCCGACGTCATTCTCAACACCGCCGCCTACACCGCCGTCGATCGCGCTGAGTCAGAGATGGCTCTGGCCCACGCCATCAACACCCTCGCTCCTCGCGTCCTTGCCGAGGAAGCAGCTGAACGCAACGCTCTCCTCGTCCACTACTCCACGGATTACGTATTCGACGGCAGCAAGCAACAGCCATGGGCGGAAGACGATTCACCAGCGCCGCTCAGCATCTATGGAGCCAGCAAGCTGGCTGGCGAGCAGGCCATTCAAAACTCCCGCGCCCGCCATCTCGTCTTTCGCACCAGCTGGGTCTACGGGCCCCACGGCAACAATTTCTTGCTCACCATGCTGCGCCTCGCCGCAGAGCGCGACAGCATTTCGATCGTCGACGACCAGATCGGCGCGCCCACCACTTCAATCGCTCTGGCCTGCGCCACTCGCGAAATAGTCATGGGTGTTTTAGCCGGCCGCTTTGGCGTCGCCGAGGATTGGTCCGGCCTCTACCATATGACGTGCGCCGATTCCGTCTCCTGGTTCGGCTTCGCTCAGGCCATCTTCGCCCGCGCATCCGAACGTCTCGGCATCAAACCGCCGGAGCTCATTCCGATCGCAGCCAAGGACTATCCCACCCCCGCTGCCCGTCCGCGCAACTCCGTTTTGTCGAACGCAAGGCTCAACGCCCGCTTCGGCGTCCAACTTCCCTCATGGCAATCCGCTCTGGATGAGGTGATCGCGCGTCTTCAAGCGCGGTCGGGATCGGAATAAGTTGCCAGCAGGGTCCGCGCTGCACGAAACGGCGTCGTCCGTCCCTCGGCCACATCGCGCTCCAGCGCCTTCATGCGTTTCCGCACCGCCTCATGCGCGTCGAATCGCTGTCGCAGCGACTGATCGATCATCTCGTGCATCCAGCGCCGCTGCTGCTCGCGCCGGCTGGCGGCGAGCCACCCGTTGGCCAGCGTCATTGCAGCATATTCAAGCACGCACTCCCACAATGCGCGAATCCCAGCGCCTGTGAGCGCGGAGCAGGTCACCGCGCGCGGCGTCCATCCCGACTCCGCTTTCGGGAAAAAATGCAACGCGTTCTTCGCCTCAGTGCGCGCGCGCTCCGCTGCGACGGTGTTCGGGCCGTCAGCCTTGTTAACTGCCACGAGGTCCGCCAGTTCCATCACCCCGCGCTTGATCCCTTGCAGTTCGTCTCCCGCGCCGGCCAGCGTAATCAATAGAAAGAAATCCACCATCTCGTGCACGGCCGTCTCTGACTGGCCTACTCCGACAGTCTCCACCAGGATGTTCCTGTATCCCGCCGCCTCGCACAGCAGCATCGCCTCGCGTGTCCGCTGCGCCACCCCTCCGGCCATGCCGCGCGATGGCGACGGCCGGATAAACGCCATTTCGCTCGCTGCCAGCGTCGGCATCCGCGTCTTGTCGCCCAGAATGCTTCCGCCGGAAATCTGGCTGCTCGGATCGATCGCCAGTACCGCTACTTTTTCCTTTTTCTCCACGATCAGAAATCCACCCAGCGCTTCAATCAAGCTGCTCTTTCCTGCGCCTGGTACGCCCGTGATCCCCACGCGGATAGAGTCGCAGCAGTGTGGCAAGCAATCTTCAACAATCTGTTCGGCCAGCTCGCGATCCTGCTCGCGAGCACTTTCGATAAGCGTGACGGCCCGTGCCAGCACCACGCGATCGCCGCGTAGGATTCCGTCGCGATATTCCTCGCGCGATAGCATCCGGGCTCTCTTTGCCGCACCCGGGGCCTCAGGCGCTTCGCATCCCGGCAGTTCGCGCAGCGCGCTCTTCATTGCTTTCCCCTAGCCGATCACGGCGGCGCACAGCATCTCCAGAATCTCTTGTGCGGCCATCGGAATCTCTGTGCCCGGCCCGTAAATTCCCGCCACGCCCGCCTCATACAGGAACCTGTGGTCCTGAGGCGGAATCACGCCGCCCACGACCACAAGAATGTCATCCCGCCCCAGCGCGCGCAGCTCTTGAATGAGTTGCGGCACGAGCGTTTTGTGTCCTGCGGCCAGGCTCGAAACCCCGACTATATGCACGTCGCTATCCATCGCAAACCGTGCCACCTCGCGCGGGGTCTGGAAAAGCGGACCCACGTCAACGTCAAACCCAATGTCCGCGAATGCGGTCGCAATCACCTTTGCTCCGCGATCGTGCCCGTCCTGGCCCATCTTTGCCACCAGAATGCGCGGCCGCCGCCCCTCTTCGCACTCAAACTCCTCCACCATCCGCCGCGCTTTCTTAAACTCCTCGCAGCCGGCGCTCTCTGCGGAGTAAACGCCTGCGATCGTCCTCGTCGCCGCTTCGTAACGCCCCCACACGTTTTCGAGAGCCGTGGAAATCTCGCCAAGCGTTGCTCGTTTGCGCGCCGCCTCAATCGCGCAATCCAGCAGATTTCCCTCGCCATTCGCAGCGCATTGCTCTAGCCGTCCCAACGCCTTGCACACTTCACTTGTGTCTCGCTCGCGCCTTAGCTCCTCAAGCCGCTTGATCTGTCCATCGCGCACCGCATCGTTGTCGATATCGAGCACGGGAATCTCAGGTTCCTCTTGAGCCTTGAAGGCATTCACCCCAACAATCACGTCGCGTCCCGCATCGATTGCCGCTTGCCGACGTGCGGCAGCTTCCTCGATGCGCATCTTCGGCACTCCCGTTTCGATCGCTTTCGTCATTCCTCCCAGCTGCTCAATCTCCTGGATCAAATCCCACGCGGAACACATGAGCTCGTTGGTCAGCCGTTCCACGTAATACGATCCCGCCCATGGGTCCACCACGTGTGTGATTCCGGTTTCCAGTTGCAAATAGAGCTGGGTGTTCCGCGCAATGCGCGCGGAAAAGTCTGTTGGCAATGCCAGCGCCTCGTCCAGCGCGTTGGTATGCAGCGACTGCGTGCCGCCGAGTGCCGCGGCTAGCGCTTCCACGCACGTCCGCACCACATTGTTATACGGATCCTGCGCCGTCAGGCTCCATCCTGAAGTCTGCGAGTGCGCACGCAGCGCCAGCGATTTGGGATTCTTTGCGCCGAAGCTCTTCACAATCTTTGCCCAAATCATGCGCGCCGCACGCATCTTGGCGATCTCCATGAAATGGTTCATGCCCACGCCCCAGAAAAACGAAACCCGCGGCGCAAACTCGTCCACATCCAGGCCCGCTGCAACACCGGCGCGCAAATACTCCAGCCCATCCGCCAGCGTATACGCCAGCTCCAGTTCCGCAGTCGCACCCGCCTCCTGCATGTGATATCCGCTCACACTGATGCAGTTGAACTTCGGCATCTTTGCCGCACAGTAGCGAAAAATGTCGCCGATGATGCGCATCGATCCTGCCGGCGGATAAATGTACGTGTTGCGGACCATGAACTCCTTCAGAATGTCGTTCTGGATGGTCCCGCTCAACGCCTCCGGCTTCACGCCCTGTTCCTCGGCGGCAACAATATAGAACGCCATGATCGGCAGCACCGCGCCGTTCATCGTCATCGATACCGACATCTGGTCGAGCGGAATTCGGTGGAAAAGGATCTTCATGTCCAGGATCGAATCGATGGCCACTCCCGCCTTGCCCACATCGCCCGCCACGCGCTCATGATCGGAGTCGTAACCGCGATGCGTCGCCAGATCGAATGCCACGGAAAGCCCGCGCTGCCCGGCCGCCAGGTTTCGCCGGTAAAACGCATTCGAATCCTCCGCCGTTGAAAATCCTGCATATTGACGGATGGTCCAAGGGCGCATCGCATACATCGTTGCGTAGGGTCCGCGCAAATAAGGCGGAATTCCAGCCGCATAATTCAAATGCTCCAGCCCCTTCAGGTCCCCAGCCATATAGAAGCTTTTTTGCGCAGCTTGCCCGTCCGACAGCCTTTCTCCGGTTTCATGCGTCGCAGGCGTTTCTGTCGTTGGTCGCCAATCGATCTTTGTAAAATCAGGCCGCATCGTCAACTCTCGATCCCCAATCGTTCCTGCCACTTCGTCAGCACCTCTACGGGATGGCTACGCGCATGCACAAAGTCGGCAACCCCCGCCGCCGAAAGCATAGCCGCATCTTCGGGATTTCCTGCCACGATTACCGGCGTCTTGCGGTCCATTGCCTTCAGCTTCGGCATTAGCTCCGCTGCGATCGCCGCGTACTCTTTATCCGAGCTGCAGAGCACGATCAGGTCACCCTCTGCCCCCGCAATCTCAACAGCTTTTCTGAAGCGCCGAGTCACCGTCTCGAATCCGGCGCAGGCAAAGAAGTTCACCGCGAAATTCGAGCGCGCCGCGCGCAGCTTCACGTCTCCAAACTCTGCCAGCAGTACGCGCGGAGTCAGGCCTCCTCCCGCGGTGTGCCGCTCGGTGCGCAGTCGCAGCGCCTCATAAGGTTGCGTCCCACGCTTCGTTTCGCTCGATCGTCCAGGTTCGCAGCGGTTCAACGCCTGCTCGGCCGGATTCGCGAATTGATTGGTTCCCACGAACACGCGTCTGCGCGACGCAACCGCTTTTTCCCGCGCCGTCATGGACCGATCTAACGCCGCCTTAGTCGCGCCGTCCATCTGCGACTTTCGGTAGCCGCCGCGAGCCTCGATCCCCTGCATGATCTTCCAGCCCTCGTGCGCCAGGAAATCGGTAACCGTCTCCAAGTAATACGATCCGCCGGCAGCATCGGCTATGTGTCCGATCCACGCCTCATGCTTGAGCAGGAGCTGCGTATTCCGCGCCAGCCTACGGCTCGCCTCATTGGGCAGTTTGTAGCAGGCATCGAAGGGTGCAACCATCACCGAGTCCGCGCCTCCCAGAACCGCCGACATCGCTTCAGTGGTTGCGCGCAAAATGTTTACGTGCGGGTCGTAGGCTGTCTTGTCCCACCGCGAGGTGCGCGCCGCAATGTGTGCCCGAGCTTCTGAGCGAGAGCCACCAAAGCTCCCGACTGCGCGCGCCCACACCATTCGAAACGCCCGCAGCTTGGCAATCTGGAAGAAATAGTTTGAACCCATGGCGAAATGGAACTCAAGCGCTGCTGCTGCCCGGCCCGCAACTATATTGCGGTCCTGCATCGCATCAAGGAAATCCACCCCAGCCGACAAAGTGAATCCGACCTCTTCCGCAGCGGTCGCGCCCGCCTCTTCGAATGCATCACCGTGAATGGTGAACGGCACAAATCCGTTCGGTGCGCCGCCAATCACCTCCGCCGCAAATTCCACACTCGTCAACGCATCGCGCCCAGTCGAAACCCCCGCTGCGCGTCGTCCCGCGCGAAGCGTTTCGAGCAGCAGCCGCAATAATCCTTCGTCGGCGCCATCGAAATGAATCGGAATCTCGTCGAGAGTTGCAAGCAGCACACCGAGGTCAGCGATGCTCTTAGCCGAGACCCCGCTGAACGAAATTCCATCCGCTCCGGCAGCAACCGCGGCGCATGCCTCCCGGTTCGCTGTCTCCGCATCCACTGCGTCGATCTTCTCGCGAATTTGCCAATCGCCTATCGCGCGGGCGCCGCGCCGGTAGGGAAACACTCCCGGCGCCGCATCCTTGCACGCCAGGTCCTTCAGATCGTCGGCGCGATAATACGGCTTCACCGCGAGCCCCTCTTCGCTGCGCCAGATCAATCGCTTTTCGTAGTCCGCGCCCTTCAAGTCGCGCGCAATCGCGGCTTCCCACTCCGCCGTGCTGACCGGGGGAAACTCCTCAAGCAAATGTTCCATCGCCGCCTTCTCTCATTTGCCCTCTGGGTCCTCCACCATCTCCATGAGGAATCCAAATGCTCCATCTGTACGCGACTTTGGATGCACAAAGAAGACCGTCGTACCCCGCGAGCCCTTGCGCGGAGCCTTGTCGATTAGTTGAAAACCGTCCGCCTGCATCGCATCGAAAGCCCTTTTTGCGTTCTCCACGCGAAAGGCCACGTGCGCCAGTCCGCCGCGTCCACCGTTTTTGTCGATAAGCTTCTGCACCGGCGAATCCGGCGAAAGCGGCTCCAGCAGTTGAATCAGATTCGGTCCCCCGCCAATCTGCAAAAGCGCCTCGCGCACTTGATCCGTTCCGCGCACTTCTTCGCGATGAATCTCCCTGAATCCGAGCCTCTCGTACGCTTTTATCTGACGCTCAAGTTCGCCCGGCTTTACCGCGATAGCCACGTGATCCACGAACCTGATTCCGGGAACCTGCTTTAAATCCCCGTCCTTCAACTCCCCGTCCGCCGCTTTCATCTCGGCCTTTCGATCCATCTCCCGCTGTCGCCCGTCGCCCATGTTCACGCCAACTCCAGCAGCAACTGAGTCGCCTTCACCGGGTCGCCCGGCTTTACGAATGCGCTCTTCACGATTCCTGCACGCGGCGCCGTCACATTCGTCTCCATCTTCATCGCTTCAAGCACCAGCATCAGCTCGCCGGCCTCTACACTCTGCCCCGGTCCCACGAGTACCTTGATCACCAAACCCATAACCGGGCTGCGGCAAATCCTTCCCTCGCTATCCCAGGTGTCCGCATGCCCCTGAGCGTGGCTCTCGGTTGCATGCGTTGAAGGTCGGGTGAGGTAGCTCGATGCTGCTGCTTCCTCCTCGTCCTCCAATACTTCGACGTCAACCTCATAGACCTTGCCGTCGATCGTGATCCGAAGCTTCAACGTGCCGCTCGCTTTCTCTCAAATCCTGTTTCCGCGCTCATCCTCTTGAGCGCGGGTTGTGCGAGGTCTGCACAGACGCGCGCCCCTGCTGTGCCCATGTCCCCGCGCCGCTCGGCTCCGCCGGCAGGGATTGCGCCGATCGGATACGTGTCTTCTTCCCCAGGAATGTCGTCGCCGCTGCCGTCAGCACCGCTACAGTCTCCGCCTCAGATGGTCCGAGCGTCTCCCCGGCTCGGCTTCGGCTTTGCTTTGCCTCCGGGCCGCCAAGTTCCGCCACCCGAGCTTGCAGCGCCTTTACAGTTGTGGCCATCGCGCTTAGCTGGCGATCGGTTTCCTGTTGCTTCTCGGCCACGGCCCGGCGCACTACCCGCGCCATTGCGGCATAAACGGCCATGCATGCCGCGCCCGCCATCGCCGTCAGCAACGCCCACTCCGTCCAATGAATTTGCACACCATACCTCCGGCTAAAGCGGAATCAATCCATGTTTCTTCTGCGGCCGCAGCTCGCGCTTGCCGTGCAGTGACTCCAATGCCCGCGCCAAGTACCGCCGCGTCTCTGCGGGCTCAATAATGTCGTCCACTAGTCTTCGCCCCGCCGCCACATAGGGATTCGAAAAAGTATCCCGGTACTCGTCCACGAGTTCTTTGCGCCGTTTGGCCTTGTCCTCGGCTCCATCGATCTCCCGTCGGAACACAATCTCTGCCGCGCCCTCGGCGCCCATCACTGCAATCTCCGCCGTGGGCCACGCCACCACGCGATCTGCGCCCAGCCCCTTCGAGCACATGGCGATGTACGCGCCGCCATAAGCCTTGCGCAGAACTACCGTGATCTTCGGAACCGTGGCCGCCGAATACGCAAACAGCAGCTTCGCTCCATGTCGGATGATTCCCCCGCGTTCCTGTTCCACGCCTGGCAAGAATCCCGGCACATCCACAAACGTCAGCAGAGGAATGTTGAACGCGTTGCAGAATCGCACGAACCGCGCCGACTTGTCCGATGCGTCAATGTCCAGTGCCCCGGCTTGCACGCAAGGCTGGTTGGCCACAATTCCCACCGGCCGCCCTTGCAAGCGTCCGAACCCGATCACCATATTCGCGGCAAATTCTGGTTGAATCTCCAGAAAATCCTGGTTGTCTACTACGCGCACAATCACGTCGCGCACGTCATAGGCCACCTTCGGATCCACAGGAACCGTCTCGCTCATCTCCGCGTCGGCTCGCATTTTTCCGCTGAACGGCAGCCGCGGCGGATCTTCCATATTGTTTGCGGGCAAGAAGCTCAGCAGCCGCCGGCAAAGCTCGATTGCCTCACTGTCGTCGCGTGCAATAAGGTGCACCACGCCCGAGTAGTGCATCTGCGATTGCGCCCCGCCCAGCTCCTCGGCGCTCACCTCTTCGCCCGTCACCTGCTTGATCACCTGCGGGCCGGTAATGAACATCCGCGCCTGCTCTGTCTGGATCACGAAATCCGTCAGCGCCGGGCTATACGCCGCGCCGCCCGCGCACGGCCCGCATATCAGCGAGATCTGCGGCACCGTTCCGGAGAGCATCACGTTGTGATAAAACACCCTTGCGTATCCGGCCAGGCTGTCGATCCCTTCCTGCACGCGCGCGCCGCCCGAATCGTTGATAAACACGAACGGGCTGCCCGTCTTCAGGCTCATGGCCATCATCTCGGCCACTTTGTTGCAATGCGTCTCGCCTGCGGCTCCGCCCGCCACCGTAAAATCCTGGCTCGCCAGGTGCACCAGCCGCCCGTCGATGCTCGCGCATCCCGTCACCACTCCGTCGGCCGGTAGTTCTTTCTCTGCCATGCCGAAATACGTCGCTCGGTGCTGGCAGAACAGCCCAATCTCTTCGAAGCTGCCGCGATCCACCAGCCGCTCCACGCGTTCGCGCGCCGTCAGCTTCCCCGACGCGTGCTGCCGCTCGATGCGTTCCTTGCCTCCGCCCAGTTCCAGCTCCGCGCGCTTCGCCGCCAGTTCGGCGATCTTGTCGCCGATCGTCTTTTTTTTCTCAGCTTCTACTTCTGTCGCCATTTCCGCACCTGGGGATTTTGCAAAAGTGCCGCCGCACCTTACTGAAACTCAAAGGTGTTGAACACCTTGCACCGCTGTAATTCTATGTCCCAGGAGGCACAACCAGATGTGACAAGGTTCACTCTTCATAGCCGCCGGAAGAGGCTCAGATTTGGGGGCTTTCTTGGGCCGAAGTCACCCCCTCAAAGGTGAGCAGCGAAGTCGATGGAGTCGACGCGATTTCGCCCCGGATAAAGTGCGCCAGTACACAGCTAACACGTTTTTTGTTCAATTAGATAGGGAAGGCATTATCGGTGCGCCATCGCAGCAGGCGAAGGCGGCAGAAATACTCGGTTCAAGTGAATCGCTGGCATATGCAGGGACGCGCCGACTTGCCAACTTGCCGACGTGCGCGCCAGCGCACGCTAACTCGCGACGCCTACGAAAACCTCGTCCGCCTCCACAGCAGCGTTCCGCAAAGCCCCAGCGGAATAATCGTGCCAATAATCAGCACAATCATCCACGGCAGGTTCACGAAAATGTGCTGCGCGCGCGTCCCCACTGCGAGCCACACAAAGACGCCGCTCGCAACCGTGACAATCAGAATCTCCCACCACCGCCTCGGATGTTTGTTGTCGGCCAGCGGATCGTTGCCGGCCACCACTGCGGCAACGCTTTCCCTATCCAACCCATAGCGATCGCATTCGCGATGCATCGCCCTTTTCCAGCTCTCCATCTCAGAGGGCGGCGGCGCAGCCATGCTGATCGAAACCGCGCCCGCAATCATGATGATCGATCCGGTCATGATCAGAGCTTTGCTGCCCGTCGTCAATCCGACGAACTCGCCGAACACCAGCGCGCCCCAAGCCAAGCCCCAAAGCTGATTCGTATTCGAGAGCGGAATCCCTCGTCCAATCCCGATATACTTCGCCGCATAATTCTGAAACAGGTCGCCAATCACCCAGCAGAACCCGCCGACGAACGGCCAGAACAGCATCGGCCGCGCGCGATTCAGTTCAGCAAGCAGCGGCGCAGTGCCGCCGTAAAAAATCCATCCCAATAGAAACACCGTTCCCAACTCGCCAAACGTAAAAATCGTGACGAACGACAGTGGATTCATGCCGCTGATGTACGCCTTGCGATAGGGAATGTACATCGTGCCCAGCAGCACGCCCGCGCCGAGTGCAGCAATGATTCCGATGGCAGCCCTACCCGGTGTGCCCGCATTCTGTTGTGCCGTGGCCACGGCCAACACCGCCGCACCAAACACAATCGCTCCCGCGCCACCAATCACCTTGGCCCGGTCCTTGGGCCGTGATCCGCGCAGCTCCTTGAACAGCAGGCAGCCCCAGAAAAGCCCCACCAGGCTATTCGTATTCCACAGCGGAAACGCAATCGCCAGGCCCACGTTGCGCACCGCAAAAATCGTCAGCGTATTGGCCACAGCCCAAAGCATGCCGCCCACCAGTGCCCACACCATCAAGTGTGGCTTTTCGCGCAGATCGTCGAACACGAATCCCGTGCCCTTCAGCATTGTAGGAATCGTCCAGCGCGCCACAAACGCGCCCATCACCATTCCCATCGAGATCAGGAAAGGCGAGAATCCCTCGTTCACCAGCTTCGTCGGCGCTTCCGCGCTGCCCAGCCACACCGCCGCCGAAAGCCCGCAGAACACACCCAGCTTGTGCAAGGAGATTGTCGACCGCGTTCCTGTATGTCGGCCTGCGTCCGCCGCTGTGTCGCTCATGCGGCTAGCCTTCCCAAGATCATCAACAGCGCGGTGCCTAGGATCAAGACCACAACTGGTACCCAAAAATGCTCATCGGTGATGATCGCGAGTAAGGTGAAAATGCGACTTGATCGCTTCACGCCGGGTCCTTCCTTGAAACTCCAGTTCCAGATTCTCGTTCGCACCTTCTAAGTCCACGCTACCAACGCCGCGTTCCCACTGAACAAGCTAGAAGCCAGAGGCTAGAGGCTAGAAGCTGTCCAATCGCACCGGCCGGTGTTCGTCCAACGATTTCTTCGCCGCCAGCGCCATCACAACCGGCACGCGCCCGTCAGCGCCGGTCACCGGCGTTGGCTTGTCGTCGATCACCGCCTGAACAAACTCCGCAACCTCCAGCGCAAAACTTTCCGGGTAGCGGTCCATGAAGAACTTCAGTGGCAGATCGCTGTACACCGTTTCGCCCGTGCTCACCACTACTTCGTTGGGGAAACGATTCTCCGTCGCGATCTTGCCCTTTGTGCCCAGAATCTCCACGCGCTGGTCGTATCCAAACACCGCCTTGCGGCTGTTATCGATGGTGCCGATCGTGCCTTTTTTGAAGCGCAACACAACCACCGCCATATCCAGGTCGCCTGCCTCGCCGATCTCGGGCTCGGCCAGCACGCCTCCCGTGGTGTAGATCTCTTCAACCTCGTCGCCGATCAGAAACCGCGCCATGTCAAAATCGTGAATCATCATATCCAGGAAAATCCCGCCTGACGTGCGAATATACGCGATCGACGGCGGCGCGGGATCGCGGCTGACGATGTGCATCAGCGCCGGCTGGCCGATCTCGCCCCTCGCCACGGCCGCGCGTACGCGCCTGAAGTTCGAGTCGAACCGCCGGTTGAACCCGATCTGCAGCTTTACGCCCGCTTTCTTCACCGCATTAAGAGCCATGTCGATCTTGTCCAGGCTGAACGCGATCGGCTTCTCGCAGAAAATCTGCTTTCCGGCCTTTGCCGCCTGCACAATCAAATCCGCATGAGTGCCAGTAGGGGTGCAAATCAGCACCGCCTCTACTTTCGGATCGCCTATCACTTCCTCGGCCGTCGCAACCACCTTGGGAATCCCGCATCGCGCCGCCAGTGTCTCAGCCGCCGCGCGATCCACGTCGGCGATGCACACAATCTCCGCCTCAGGCAACCGAAAAGCCAGCGTCTCCGCGTGAACTTTCCCAATCCGTCCCGCCCCAATGATTCCAAAATGCAGTTTCTTTCCGCTCATGTTCCCCTCAAGCAACGGCGATCAGTTGTAGCATCGGTCTCCAGAACGGCTGTCGTGCGGCTGCCCACACCCGCACATTGACTCGGTGGAGCGTCAGATTGCAGATAAACCCGCTGACCTTCTCCCCGCACAAAGCGATGTACGAGCTACCAGCTACAAGCTGGCGCCCACGGCTTGCGCCCCCACAAAACAATTCTCAATCGACCGCAGATACTCCCGGCTACGCGCCGCGCTCTCTTTGGGCGTTCCCATCCCCGGCAAAATATCCTGCTCCACCAGGGCATATCCTTTGTAGTCGCGCGCGGCTAGCCAGCGCAACAGGGCAGGGAAGTCGATGCACCCTTTCCCCAGCTCTGGATACAGTCCATTTCGCATCGCCGTAAAGTAATCCCACCCCTCGTCGCGGCTCCGTCTCGCAACGTTCGGTTCCAAATCTTTCAAATGGATGTACCAGATCCGCTCTTTGAAACGTTCCAGTGCGGGCAACAGATTGCCGTCCTCCGTGCCCGTCCCGTGCACGTAGTGGCCGGCGTCGAACACTAGCCCCAGGCGATCCGGGTGGGTCCTGTCCAGTAGTTGCTCAATCTCGTCCGGCGTCTCAATATACCCGGCGCAGTGGTGATGAAATACCGTCCGCAATCCCGTTTCGTCGAACACGGCGTGCGCAATCTCGTCCGCGCCGCGAGCAAAGATCTTCCACTCGTCCTTGCTCAAGCCGTCCTCCGGCCGGATCCGTCCCGCGCGCTGCGTGCGCACCTCATCGGTACCCGCGTCGTCCGCCAGCACGAGGTAAGGCGCCTGTGTGGTTGCCACGGCGGCCAGCAGCTTCGCCGTCTTCACCGCTCTCTGGCGGCCTTCCGCATGCGTCGCCGGATTCTTCATCGCCACGGGCACATACGCCCCCAGCATCACCACGTTATTTCGCTTGGCCAGTTCCTCGCTCAGCCGCACCGCGTCCGTCGGCATATAGCCCCAGTCGCCCAGCTCCGTTCCCGTGTAGCCTGTCTCGACCAGTTCGTCCAGCATCTGGCTAAACGGAATCGACTGGCTCTGATCCTGATGCTCCAGCGTGCCCCACGAGCACGGCGCATTCCCCACCAACAGTTCTTTCATGCGTTCTCCTTAACAACAGCCTTCAGCTTTCAGCTGTCAGTCTTCAGCCCATGTTCTGCGTGAAATGAAGTCTCCATCCCACCGATGCATGAGCTGAGAGCTGATAGCTAAAAGCTAGAATTTGCGGCTCCACTCTTTCGGCCACCGCTCCACCACAACCTTCGTCTGCGTAAAGAACTCCACCGCGTGTTGCGCCTGCGCGTGCAAGTCGCCGAAGAAGCTGTCGCCCCATCCGCTGAACGGAAACGTCGACATCGGCGCTGCTACGCCCACGTTGATGCCCACATTCCCCGCTTGCACTTCGTACCGGAACCGCCGTGCATTGGCGCCATCGGTCGTAAAAATGCACGCCATGTTTCCATAGCTTCGACCGTTCACCAGCGCGATCGCCTCTTCAATCGTCTGCGCGTGAATCAGGCTCAGTACCGGCCCAAAAATCTCCGTCCGCGCCGCCTCTGAATCCGGCGGAACGTCGTCGAGCACCGTGGGCAGCACAAAATATCCATCCTCGTATTCCGGAACCTTCTTCCCGCGCCCATCCACAATCACGCGCGCTCCGGCCTGTTCACCCTTGGCAATCAGCCCTTCGATCCGCGTCTTGCTCTCTGCCGAGATCACCGGCCCCATCTCCACGCCCGGTGCTGCCCCGTAGCCTGTCTTGCGGTTCTTCGCCGCGGCCGCAATCTGCTCTGTGAAATTCGGCCGAGCTCCGCCTACCGTGATCGCGACACTCGCCGCCAGGCAGCGTTGTCCCGCGCAACCAAACGCAGAATCAGCCAGAATCCTCGTCGTCATCTCCATATCCGCGTCCGGCATCACCACCACCGGATTCTTCGCGCCGCCCTGGCACTGCGCGCGCTTTCCGTTGGCAGCCGCGCGGCTGTAAATGTACTTCGCCGTCGCTGTCGATCCCACAAAGCTCACCGCGCGAATTCCCGGGTGGTCGAGAATCGCGTTCACCGCGTCGCGCCCGCCGTTCACAAGCTGCATCACGCCCGGCGGAAACCCCGCCGCCTGAATCAGCGCAAACAGTTTTTGCGAAGTAATCGGCACGCGCTCCGACGGCTTCAGCAGAAAGCAATTTCCTGCCGCTACCGCGTAGGGAAAGAACCAGAACGCGATCATTCCCGGAAAATTGAACGGCACAATCGCCGCCACCACTCCCAGCGGCTGGCGGATCATGTGCTCGTCGATGCCCGGTGCGATGTCTTCGCAGTTCGTCCCCTGCATCATCATCGGCATGCCGCAAGCCGTCTCCACGTTCTCTACCGCGCGCAGAATCTCCGCCTTGCTTTCCGTGAGCGTCTTGCCGCACTCATTGGTAATGGAGAGCGCTAGCTCATCGCGGTGTTCTTCCAGCAGCGTCTTCAGCCGGAACAGCGGCTGCACTCGATCCACCACCGGCGTCCTGCGCCAATCGATAAACGCGCGCTGCGCCACTTCCACCGCCGCGTTCACGTCCGCCGCCGGCGAAAGCGGAACCTCTGCCAGCACCGTGGCCGATGCCGGGTTGATCACGTTCAGCGTTTCGCTCGCGCTCGACGTGCGCCAATCGCCTTCAATGAAATTCTGCAAACGCTCCATCTCGACCTCTCCTTATGGGTGTCCCACCCTGAACGCCGGGTGCCCCAGGTCTCGATTTTGAGACCTGGGATAGCAAGAACCTTGGCTTTTCGCTCCCCGCATCAGACAAACCGCCGTTCCCTCTTCCGCGCCTCTTCGTATTTCGCCCGCGCCTCGCGCACGCTCTCAATCTCTGAAACTTCAGCCACCGCAACGTCCCACCACGATTCGTACCCCGGCACGGCCTGCGTCATGTCCGTCTCCACCACAATCACCGTCGTACGGTCCATGCCCTTCGCATCGTCGAGCCCCTTCCTCAATTCGTCCAGATTTACAGCTCTCACCGCATGTGCGCCCAAACTGCGCGCATTCGCCACAAAGTCCACTTTCAGCGGTTCGCCGTCCAACTGCCCGCTCTTCGCATCCCGTGTGCAATAGCTCGTTCCAAACCCGCCCTGCCCCAGCGACCGGCTCAGGCTGCCAATGCTTGCGAACCCGCCATTGTCCACCAGCACGATCACGATCTTAATGCCTTCCTGCACCGATGTCGCAATCTCTGAAGGCGCCATCAAATAAGTCCCATCGCCCAGAAACACAAACACCTCGCGCGACGGGTCAGCCATCTTCGCGCCCATCGCGCCGGGAATCTCATACCCCATGCACGAGTAGCCGTATTCCATGTGGTAGCCGTTCGGCGTGCGCGTGCGCCACAGCTTGTGCAGGTCGCCGGGATGGCTGCCCGCCGCCGACACCAGCACACCTCGCTCGCCCGCTGCCTCAACCATCGCGCCAATCACTTCGCTCTGTGCGGGCTTTCCCGCTCTGCCTCCGCTCCGCCCGCACAAGTGCAACAGCCGATCGACCTCCGCATCCCACTTCGCCTTCAGCTCCGCAATCTCCTCCGCATAAGCCGGGCTCACTTTGTGCCCGCCCAGCGCCTCGCCCAGTTGCTCAAGCGCCACGTGCGCATCGGCCACCACCGGAATCGCGCCCACTTTATATGCGTCAAACTCAGCGGTGTTTATGTTTACAAACTTTACATTTGGATTTTGAAACGCCGTCATCGACGCCGTCGTGAAATCCGAATACCGCGTCCCGATTCCAATCACTACATCGGCCGCGTTTGAAAGCCGGTTGGCCACCAGGGACCCTGTTGCTCCGATCGCTCCCACCACCTGCGCATGGTTCCATGCAAGCGCGCCCTTGCCCGCTTGTGTCTCCGCTACCGGAATGCCGGTCTTTGCCGCAAAATTGTCCAGCGCCTCCGAGGCTTCACTCATCAGCACGCCGCCGCCGCACACAATCAGCGGCCGCTCCGCGTGCTTGATCGCCTTCAGCGCGCGCTCGAGGCTCTCGCGATCCGGCTCGCCCCTCCGGATCAGCCACACCCTTTTACGAAATAGTTCTTCGGGATACTCGTACGCTTCGGTCTGCACGTCCTGCGGCAGCGCCAGGGTCACCGCACCGCAATCCGCAGGCGAAGTCAGCACGCGCATCGCTTCGGGCAGGGAAGTGATCAGTTGTTCCGGCCGGTAGATGCGGTCCCAATAGCACGACACCGGCTTGAAGCAGTCGTTCACGCCCGTGTCCTGTGTTCCCGGCGACTCCAGCTGCTGCAGCACCGGCGCCACGTTGCGCCGCGCAAAAATATCTCCCGGCAGCAACAGCACCGGCAGCCGGTTGATGGTCGCCAGCGCCGCGCCAGTAATCATATTGGTTGCGCCCGGTCCGATCGACGACGTGCACGCCAGCGTGCGCAGACGGTTGCTCGCCTTCGCAAAGCCCGCTGCCATGTGCACGCCGGCCTGCTCATTGCGCATCAAAATGTAAGGGAAATCAGGATTTTCCTGGAGCGCCTGGCCGATCCCGGCCACGTTTCCGTGGCCGAAGATCCCCACCATTCCCGCAAAGAACGCATGTTCGCGGCCATCTCGTTCCACATGCTGCTGCTTCAGGAATCCGATTAGTGCCTGAGCCATCGTCATGCGTCGCATCTTCATGCCCGCTCACCTCAACGCCGCAACAACTCAAACCCGCCGCGCTGGCCTCACCGCTTCACCATCGGCAGCCTCGGGTCCTTTTCCTTCCAACTGCTCTTCACCCACGCATAGTCCGGATCGTCTGAGCAGGCCATCGACCGCGCCGAACCCGCCAGCGCGTTCAGATAATACACGCTGTATCCGTGCGCGGCCACCACCGGATGGTACCCCTCCGGAACCAGCACCAGCTCGCCGTCTCGCACGGTCATCGTCTCATCGATACGCCGGTCCGTGGTGTACACCTTCTGCACCGCGAATCCCTCCGGCCTCTCCATCCTGTAGTAATAGATCTCTTCGAGATCCACCTCATCCGGCGGATTGTGTACGTCGTGTTTGTGGGGCGGATAGCTCGACCAGTTTCCCGCCGGTGTGAATACCTCCACCACCATCAGCCTCTGCGCCAGAAAACCCGGGGGCAGCATGGAGTTGATTTGCCGCGTCGCGTTTCCGCCGCCGCGAATTTCGATTCCCACGTGCGCGGGCGTCACCAATCGCGCCGGGTACTCTTCATCAGCTTTGCAATAACAAAACGCCAAATCGCACGCCGTATCGGAATCGACCGTGAATGTTGTCCCGATCGGCAAATAAAGCGTGTAAGGCAGCCCGTCGAAAACGGTCTCGCGCTGCCCGATCCCTTGCCACTCGCCTCGCGAACTGGTCACCGAACAAACGCCGCCCAGTACCACAATCGCCAGTTCTCTCCCGCCCGTCTCGCTTCGATACTGCTGACCAACCTCCAACTTGCGCGTTTCAAAAGATAAAAACTCGTATCCAAAGTCTTCAGTCCGGTTCCGGAATTTCTCCGGCCGGATCAACAACTTGCTCATCATCTCTCCTGGGAAAAAAGTTCCAAAGCAACGCATGATCCCCGGCTTTTGCCTTCACCGGTTCGTTCGAATCTCAAACAAAATACAGCAGATGATGCACACGTGTGCACCTTTATAATTCTCTACAGCGCTCATCTCTCTGTCAATTGTGAAAAAATCTCCCGTTTCGCTCGTCTTGACCGTAAACTTTCGTGGGTGCTAGGGTTTTTCTGCAAACGTTTGCGTCGCTCGGAGGATGCGTGAATTCCATCGCTTCCGCAACTCGGTATAAGAGTCCGCTACACAAAATGACCCAGAGCACCCCCACCTCACTGTGGAACGACTCGGCCTCCGTCGAAGATCTCACCTACTCAATCGCGCATGGCGCTGTTGGCGCCACCTGCAACCCGTCCATCGCCGTCGCCGTGCTCAAGCAGGAGCTCGCCGCCTGGAAGCCGCGCATCCTCGAGCTTGCCGCGGCCGAACCAAATTTGACTGAGGACGAACTCTCCTGGCGCATCGTTGAAGAAATATCCGCAAACGCCGCCCGTCTCCTCCTGCCCATCTTCGAGCGTGAAAAGGGCCGCAATGGCCGCCTCTCCATCCAGACTGACCCGCGCAACTACCGCAACACTGAGGCCATGCTCGCTCAAGCAGTCCATTTCAGCCTGCTCGCGCCCAACATGATCGTCAAAATCGCCGCCACCCGCGCCGGCATTCCCGCTATTGAAGAAGCCACCTATCGCGGCATCAGCATCAACGCCACCGTCAGCTTCACGCTGCCACAGGCCATCGCCGTCGCAGAAGCCGTCGAACGCGGTCTCAAGCGCCGCGAAGCCGAGGGCCTCTCGATCTCCACCATTGGCCCCATCTGCACCATCATGGTCGGCCGCCTCGATGACTGGCTCAAAGTCCTCCACGACAAGCACAATCTCTCCGTCGATCCCGGTTATCTCGAGTGGGCTGGCGTCGCCGTTTTCAAAAAGGCATACAAAATCTATCGCGACCGCGGCTACCGCCTGCGCCTTCTCTCCGCGGCCTTCCGCAATCACATGCACTGGAGCGAGTTCATCGGCGGCGACGTCGTCATCTCTCCGCCCTGCGCCTGGCAGCGCCGCTACAACGAGAGCGACATCGAGGTCATCAACCGCATCGACAATCCAGTCGACCCGCGAATCGTCGACACATTGCTCGCCAAATTTCCCGACTTCGCGCGCGCTTACACCGAAGACGGCCTTACACCCGCGGAGTTCGACACCTTCGGATCGACGCGCCGCACTCTCCGCCAGTTCATCTCCGCCGTCGTCGAGATGAACTCCATCGTCCGCGACATGATCCTTCCCAACCCCGACACGGAGTAAGAGGCGGCAACTGTTGTTTAGCCTACTCATAAATCGGCTCAAATCGCGGTTGGCCGGAGCGTTGATTCTTTTTCTGGTCGTGTTTGTCGGAGCAGGGAACTCGACAGCCCAAGCCCAGATGATTACCGTACGGCTCTTAAACGCCAAAACCGGGAAGCCAATGAGCGGCAAAATGGTGACGCTCGAATGGCGAGGCACCTCGGACAAAGCGGTGATCAAGTCGGACGATCAAGGTCTAGGCACTGTGCAGGTGCCTGCAGGAGAACATGAATTCGGTCTTCTCGCAGGTCCAAAGGTTGGGAAAGAGCCGTATCGAATCCCTTACTTTGATTGCAATGAATCGAAAACAGAGTTATTCATTCAGCTTTCATCGGTGCTCCAAAACGGATTAGTACTGCGAAACACTTGCGGCCAGCAGTCTGCTATCGCCAAACCCGGAGAAATCGTGTTCTGGTTGCTTCCTCTCCCGAGGTGGGAGCCGGATATGCAGTAGGTCGATGCGCCGCACCCTCCGCTAAATCCGCTCAACCTGATCCACATCGCGGTTATTTCTTCAACATCCCCGCCCAGTTCACCACAACCGTAATCGGCGCAGGCTTGGCATCCACCGCCGGCGTAAGCATCAGGAACCGCTGGCCGTCAGCCGAAGGAACATAGATGTTTTTCCAATACCAGGGTGGGATGGACTGCGTCTGAAAAAGCTCCCTAGGAATGCCGGGCTGGAGCGTCCCCGCATTGGTGTTCATGTCGACCGCCATCAGCTTTTGATCGGGCGCGAGAAAGTACAATTCCTTGCGATCCCGTCGCCACATGGGCTCTGTCCCACCTGACGCTGAGATTTGCCACTTTCCGGTTTGTTGCGGGAACGTCTGAACGTAGATCTCGTCTCTTCCCGTCTCGGTCGACCTGTAGGCCACGTAGCCGCCGTTGGGTGAGAACTGTGCGCTTGCAGCCCTGAGCCCCCCGCCGACAAAGGGGAACGGTTTGTGGTCTCCGAACAACGGCAGCGCCCACAGCGCTGTCTCATTTGAGGCGCCCCCGTTGTCGAAGATGGCGTAGCGGCCATCCGTCGTCACGTCGTTCAGATATTTGGCCTGGCTCTTCGACTGTAATACTGGATCTGCGCCGCCTAGGCCGTCCGCGGCCTGCTGGTAAATGTCATACTGGCCTGCGCGATTCGAGCTGAACAGGACCCGTCTTCCATCCTGCGACCAGACCGGGTTCAAGTCGTCCGACGAATCGGCCGTAAGGCGCGAGCCCGTTCCCCGTTTCAGGTCGTATACCCAAATGTTGTGCTTGCCTAGGGCTCCCACACTCACCGCAAGCCTGGACCCATCCAGCGAGAGCACCGGCGTTGTGTAAACATCAGGCTGGCCGACTGGACCCAGCTTCTGGCCTGTACGGTTGAACCACGTCATTTGATTCGTGGATACAGCTGGCACGGTTTCGTAGGCCAACACGCCCGCCGGAGAGACGGAGAAGTATCCGTAGAACGCCGCTGCGTACATTCCAACGTTCTGAGCCACAGGCACGGCTCCGCCGGTGAACCGCAGCGCTTTGGCATTGAATGCGCGCACCATCAGCGTACTCTGGTCCATATAGAGCAAGTAGCCTGGCGGAGCGTAGACTGCGTTAGTCGTAGCAGAAGTCAAACGTTCCACCGTCTTCGAGTCCAGCGAGCCTGCCGCAATGTAGTCAGCGCCCGGAGAACCAGACCGCACCTGGACGATGAAGTGACGGCCATCGGGCAGAAACTGTGGCAACTGGAAAAACTCTCCACGCGCGGTGTCCGGGGTAGTCACCGGTGTCGGCTCGCCGCCCGTGTCGGGCACGCTGTAAATGCTGTTGTGGTTGTCAAACAGGATCACGCCATCCTTGTTCCAGCTGCCGCCGGGGAGGTCCGCGTCGCAAAGCGTCAGCGGCGTCCCCCCTGTCGCCTCAATCTTCTCCAGTTTGCCGTTTGCCTGAAACCCGATCTGCTGGCCATCCGGCGACCAGAAGGGCACTTCGGCGCCGTCGGTTCCCGGAATTGCCTGAGCCGATATGCTGTCGAGCGGGCGCAGCCACAACATAGGCGGTTTGTCCGCTCCAGCTTGAGCGATGAATGCCAGCGTGCGGCCATCTGGCGAAATGCTCGCTTCGCCGCCGTCAATAAACTCCGTGCCTTCGGGCGGCAGCAGTGGGAAGCGAATGACGTTCGGCCGTGGCTCCGGTTTCAGCAGCAGCCACGCTGCAATGCAGGCAAAAACGATCGCCGACGCGCCCAATGCCCACGGCAAAGCGCGCCGGATGCGCGAAGTGCGAGTGACCTCCGCGCTCCCGGGTGAGCCGACCCCATCACCATTCAGGGCAACGCCCGAAATAGCCTCCTCGATCGCGATCCGCGCATCACCAATGTCCCGCAGCCGCTGCTTCGGATCCTTCACCAGGCAGCGCCGAATCAATCTATTAATGGCCGCTGGCGTTTTCTCCGGCAGGTCCGTCCACTCCGGCTCGCCCCGAATCACAGCGGCCAGCAAATCTGAAATCGTCTCGCCCTCGAATGGCTTCTTCCCCGAAAGCATTTCAAACAGCACGCAGCCAAACGCCCAGATGTCGGCTCTCCGGTCCACCGGCTTGCCCTTGGCCTGTTCCGGAGCCATGTAGGCCGCCGTCCCCAGGATCATCCCAGCCTGTGTCGCCATCACGCTCAGCGTCGGCGAATTCGCCGGAACCGATGGCGCCATCGAGTCCTGATCGCTCAACACTTTCGCCAGCCCGAAATCCAGCACCTTCACCGTGCCTTCGGGCGTAATCTTCACATTGGCCGGCTTCAAATCACGATGGATCACGCCGCGCTCATGCGCGTACTCCAGCGCCTCGGCAATCTGCTTCGCGATCGGGAGCGCCTCTTCAGGCGAGAGACGTTTCGAGCTCGTTCCTGTCGCTCCATGGATGTGTTCCGCGAGGGTCTCGCCCTCCACCAGCTCCATCACCAGCGCGCGCATGCCCTCGGCTTCTTCCAAGCCATAAATGGCTGCAATGTTCGGATGATTGAGCGCGGCCAGCGTGCGAGCTTCGCGCTCCAGCCGCGCCAGCGACTGTCCGTCTTGAGCAAGTGCCGCGGGCAGCAACTTCAACGCCACGTCACGTCCCAGCTTGGCGTCACGCGCGCGGTACACCTCGCCCATTCCACCCTCGCCAAGCTTGGCAGTCACCTCGTACTGTCCGATTTTTCGCCTCACCGTTGGGGAATTGACGGCCGCGCCGGCTTGCGTGTCTTTGGGCGTTGTTTCCAATGCGATTTCTCCTGGGGAGGCGGATGTTGGACCCGCGCACGACGATCCAGCACGATCTCCGCTCGCGAAGTTAAAGCTGGTTGATGATCATACCGGCCGTATGCATCTCGCGGCTCTTTAGTTGGCCCGGCAACGGGGCAGGGAAGTTTAAGAAGGAAAACCGGACAGACAAGTCGCAAGGAATAACAAGATCAGTCTCGTCCATTTCTCCTTTGATTTCAAGGATATTCGGGAAGGCGGTGCCGCTCGGCGAACCCCTGCACCTGGGAAGCAGAACCGAGAAGGACATCTTGATTCCGGAGAGATCCCGCTGCTTGATTCGCTACTCCTCTAACTCCGCTCTACCTCAGCCACATCACAGGGTTGCTCGTCGATACCGCGCTCAATCCCTGCGCCAGCAGTTCTTCCACTTCCTTCATCGTCTCGATCAGTCCTCCGCCCACCACCGGCAAGTCAGGCGAGATTGCCCGCACCCGCGCCAGCATCTTCGGCGCCACAAGCGCCGGCAATATTTCAAGCGCATGCACCGGCGTGTTCTTGAGCTGATTTGAAATCGTATCCATCGCGCCCGAGTCCAGCAGGAAAGTTCGCTGAATCCCGTACAGCCCGATCGCCAGCGCGTGCCGCAGCGGATCGAGGTGCGTCGAAATAATGCCCTGCGCCCCCACTCGCTTCAGGTAGTTCACTGCATACCTGTCGCGCGAGAATCCATTCAGCAGATCGAGATTCACCAGCGGAATCTTCCCCGCGGCCACAATCTTCCGGATCATGGTCTCTACGTTGTCCGGGTCGCCGGTGAGCAGGTAAACCAGCTTGCCGCGCGACGCAATCGCCTGCTCCACAAACTCCGGCTTGCGAATCGCCGGAAGAATCGGCGTGTCTTTGCAATACGAGATAAGCGGCGTCAGCGTCGCCGGCCCTCCGTTTCTTGCCCCGGCCTCACCCATTTAGGCGCCCCGCATCGGGCCCATTCACTTTTGTTGTCGACTTCCTCACAATCAACTCCGCCTCCACCTTCACCTGGGCCACCGAAGCCTCTCCCGACATCAGCTTCAACAAGTTCTCCATCGCCATCTCTCCCATGCGCCGCATCGGCTGCCGTACGGTGGTCAGCGACGGTTCCAAATACTCCGCAAAAAACAGATCGTCGAATCCAGTCACTGAAACATCTTCCGGCACACGCAACCTGCGCGCCCGTATCGCCCGCATCGCTCCCAGCGCTGTCATGTCGTTGTAGCAGCACACTGCTGTCGGCGGGTCGGCCAGCTTTAGCAATGCCTCCATCGCTTCGGCAGCCCCCTCGGGTCGTCCGTCACCATGTACCGCAAGCTTGCCATCAAATTTGATTCCCGCTGCGCTCAGCGCTTGTTTGTATCCCTCCAGCCTTTCCGTCTCCGTTTGATAGCCGCTTCGGTCGCCCACGTAAGCAATGCGCCGGTGGCCCAGTTCGATCAAATGCTCGGTCGCCGCCCGGCTTCCATCCTCGTTCGCGATCATCACCGAGTGCACAAACTCCCCCGGATACTGGTCGTTCACCAGCACCATCGGCACGTTCAACTGCGCCAGCATCGGCAGGTGATCTGATCCCACTCGCGACGACGTCACGATGATTCCGTCAACGCGCCGCTCCGCCAGCGACTGCACCACCTTGCGCTCATGCTCGGCATCGGCATTCGAGTTCGCCAGAAAAACCGCATACCCGTGATCGTTGGCCGCCTGCTCAATCCCGCACGCCACCTCGCTTGCAAACGGATCGGCCACCGTTGTCACCACCAGCCCAACCGTCTTCGTCCGCCGGGTCACCAGTCCGCGTGCCACTGCGCTGGGCCTGTATCCCGCGGCTTCGGCAATCTTGCGGATCTTCGCAGCCGTCGCTGCATTTACCAGCGGACTGTTCTGCAGCGCCCGCGACACCGTCGGGTGCGACACGCGCGCCATCCTTGCAATGTCCTTGATTGAGGTCTGCCGCGGCGCTCGACGTCCCGCGCCGCCCTGCGCGACTCGCCCGCCACTGCCTTTGTCCTTCTCAATCATTTGCGAAAACCCCTTATTGCACACGTTTGCTTGACCACCCAGTCTCCTCGACCACCCTTGAACTCGTCAATTCCCCCGGCTCCCTGGGTGCCCCGTCCAAGCTTTGCTTGGGCGGGATGGATTCCGGCGCCATGTAATCTCATTACCAGCCAGCAAATGCCGCAATCCTCCTCAATCTCCGCACCTCTCGAGCGCCGCATCGGCCTCCGCTCCGCCGTCCTCTTCAACATGCTTGAGATGATCGGCGTCGGTCCCTTCATCACTTTGCCTCTCGTCATCGCCGCCGCGGGCTATCGTCTTTCCGTCTGGGCTTGGGTGCTCGGCGCCGTCATCGCTATCGCCGACGGACTCGTCTGGGCCGAGCTCGGCGCAGCCTTTCCGCGCGCCGGAGGCAGCTACGCCTTCTTGGAAGAAATTTACGGCCCGAAAGGCCCCGGCCGCTGGCTCAGCTTTCTCTACGTTTGGCAGGTCGGCTTCACCGCGCCGCTTTCCATCGCTTCCGGCTGTATCGGGCTCTCCGGCTTTCTCGCTGTCTTTTGGCCCCATCTCGACA
>Ga0265330_10000251_pt1 | contig 40353 bp, 31 predicted proteins | sample 41919metaG_FD_202083 | JGI IMG/M metagenome (GOLD analysis project Ga0265330, IMG submission 202083) | Rhizosphere microbial communities from Carex aquatilis grown in University of Washington, Seatle, WA, United States - 4-19-19 metaG | ecosystem: Host-associated > Plants > Roots > Rhizosphere...
TCGCCCTTCTTCATCGACCATGGCACCGGCATCGTCATCGGCGAGACCAGCCGTATCGGACGCGCGGTTCGTATCTATCAGGGTGTCACCCTGGGCGCGCTGTCGATCAAGCGCAAGGTCAGTGCGGTCGCGGCGGCGACGCCCAAGCAGCCTGTGCCCCAGCGCCATCCGACCATCGAGGACGACGTGGTCATCTACGCCAACGCGACCATCCTGGGCGGCGACACCGTGATCGGCAAGGGCGCGGTGGTGGGCGCCAACGCGTGGGTCAGTTACTCGGTGCCGGCTGGCCGGCGCGTCGGGGGCGGGGCCTAGCCCTCTTCACCGTCAGAGATTGGGATGGCGGTTTCCCGGCGCCTGCTCGATCTGTTGCGCGAGGTTTCCGCCGAGATCCTCGAGGCGCAGCGACCGCTGCGAGTGATTCGCTTGCTGGAGTGGCCCGAGGAAGTCGAGCGAGAGTTTTTTGAAAACGGTGCGCGCGAGTTGCCACACCCGAGCTATGAGGTGCCCGCTGAGGTCGATGCCGCGGGCAAGCGTTTTCGCGCTTTGGCCCAGCGGGTGGCCGGCGACAACGAGATCGAGCGCTTTCTGCACGACACCTGCGTGGCCATGGCCACGGCGGCCCGCATGCTGCACGCGGTGGGCAGCAAGGATTTCTACTTTCACTCGGTCGAAATCTACGGCCGCCCCGGCAGCCTGTCGTCGGATCGGCGCACCACCAATTCCGATCTGGCCCGCCACTTCGAAGGTGTGATCGCTGGCTATGCGCCGCCACCTGCGGCGGTCGACCAGCCCAACATCGACGCGGTCGAGGCGGCGAGCGAGCTTCGCGTGCGCTTCCAGGAGCGCTTTCCTGGACACGAGGTGCGCGTGGTGATCGTGGACCAGCTGGCGTCCAACGCATCGGCCAGCGTCGACGAGATCAAGATCAAGCGCGGCGCCCGATTTTCGCCGCGCGATCTGCGCCAGATCGAGTACCACGAGCTGGGGGTGCACGTGACCACCGCGCTCAACGGCCGGGCGCAGCCGGTGATGCCCTTTATCGGCGTGCCTTCACCGCGCACCACGCGCACCCAGGAAGGGCTGGCGGTCTTCACCGAGTTCGTCACCCGCTCGACCAGCCTGGCCCGCGTGCGGCGACTGTGTGACCGCACCCTGGCGGTGCAGATGGCCGAAGAGGGCGCCAACTTCCTCGACCTGTACCGCTTCTTTTTGAGCCGCGGCCATGACGAGCATGCGTCCTTCGATTGCACGCGCCGGGTGTGCCGCGGAGGACTGGTGGAAGGTGGTGCTCCCTTTACCAAGGACGTGTGCTACCTGGACGGGCTTCTGCGGGTCACCAATTTCCTGCGCATCGCTTTGACCAGGGGGAAAAGCCACCTGGTGCGCCTGCTTTTCGCGGGCAAGCTCGCCATCGAGGACATCCCGCTTTTCGATCGACTGGTGCGCGAGGGCGTGGTCAGCGAGCCGGCCTATCTGCCCGCCTGGGCGCAGGACCTTTCCTATTTGACCGCGTTCATGAGCTACACGGTGTTTTTCGGACGCAGCGACTTGACCGCCGAACAGCGCCGTCTGGACGACCAGGTGGCAAGGGCGGAAGCCGATTTGGTGTGAAGCGAGCGTTGGGAGGGGTGAGACGAGGTGGCTGCTGGAAGGGACGGCGGCTGAGAACACTGAGAGGAGAGGTGAGGGCACAGAGATCAGGTTCGGGCTGATCCCCAGCAGTTGCTGACGAACGAGCTGTACCGATAACGTCGCGTCTCCTCCCAAGCCGTGAAGGTTCTTTCGGAACGCCGAACATCATTCCATTCCATTCCGACTCTGCGCTCTCTCCTCTCCCCTCTGGGTTCTCAGCGGAGGGGCGCTTGCGAGATGAGTCACCTCACGCCCTCTGGTCGCCGCCGTCAGGCTGCTGCTGGTCGGCGGCGGAGCGAGCTTCGCCGCGCCTGATAATGGTCTTGCGGATGAAGTGAGGCCGTCGCTTGGTCTCTTCGAGAATCTTGGCGATGTACTCGCCCACGATGGCGATTCCCAATAGATTCAGAGAACCGAAGAAGAGAATGAAGAGAATGATGGTCGTGGCTCCCCGGGGAGCCAGGCCGGGAAAGAGTAGGCGGGATGCGATGTGCCCCACGCCCAGCAGAATGCTAAGCAAGAAGAGCAATGTGCCGAAGAAACTGAGCGCCAACAGCGGCGTGTAGCTGAACGAAAGAATGCCTTTCTTGGCCCAGCCGACATTCTTGAGAAAGCTGTTGGTGGTGCGGCCGAACATCCTCTTCGGGCGCGAATAGTCGATACCGGCTTGCTTGAAGCCCACCGAGGCGCGAATGCCGCGCAGGAAGAGATCGCGCTCAGGATGCTGAAGGATGGCTTTGACTGCGCGGCGGTCAATCAAGGAAAAATCGCCGGCGTCGTGCGGGATGGATAGATACGAGAAGGCATCGAACAGGCGATAGAAGAGCTTGTAGCCCACGCGCATGAAAAAGGGCGCCTCGCGCTGGACCCGTCGCCCGTAGACGACGTCAAAGCCTTCCTTCCATTTGCCCACGAAATCGCCGATAAGCTCCGGCGGATCCTGAAGGTCGCCATCGAGCAGCACGCACGCGTTCTTGGTGGCGATCTCCATGCCGCTGCGAAAGGCAGCCTGCGACCCAAAGTTGCGCGAGTGCGAGATCCCCACCACGTGGCGGTCGCGGCTGGACAGGTCGCGAATGATCTCCTCGCTGTTGTCCGGGCTGTTGTCGTTGACGAAGATGATCTCGTGATCGATCTTGAGTTCGCCGAAGGTCTTCTTCAGTCGTTCATACATGATGGGGATCGCCTGGCTGTCCTTGTAGCAAGCCACCACGGCGGACACGCTGCGTTCGGTGTCCAGGCCGAATTGCTTTGAAGCCCGATAGTAGCGCTCCTTGTCTTCCAGGCTGCGGTACCAATCTGCGGTTCGGCGCAAACCTTCTGGCAATTCCGTGCGGGCTTTCCAGCGCAGAACATCGGACGTCTTCTTCTGATCGGAGAACCAGTTGAGGATGTCCCACTGGCGTTTCTCCATTGCGCCGTAGTTGGGCTGGCCAGGAATCGAGAAAAGCGTCGCCGCGGTTTGCGCAGCCTCGGCAATGGTGGTCTTGCGGCCGCTGCCGATGTTGAAGGAGTCGCCAAAGAACGGCTCGCGCAGATTGAGCGCGGTGTCGATGTAGGCTTCAGAGACATCGTCGACATAGACAAAATCGCGCGAGATAGCGCCGTCGACCAAGGGCGGAAACTTTCCCTCCAGGCCGTAGCGGACCAAGGTGGCGATGAAACGGGAAGCGTCTTCGTACGGTCCGTAGGCGGAGAAAAGTCGCAGATTCGCGCAGGGGAAAGACTTCTTCTTGCCGTAGAGTCGCAACAAATTGGCGCAGGATACTTTCGAAACCGCGTAGTCACTGTTGGGCTGCGGCAGCTCGTCCTCTTTGGGGCCTGCTGCCCGGTCGCCGTATTCAGAGGAACTGCCCGAATGCACGTAGCAGGAGATGCCGAAAGTCTCCAGACGCTTGAGCAGCCTGGCCGTGAGGTTGAAATTGGTTTCGTAAATCAGCTCGCTCTCGGCCTCGAAGGAATAGCCGCCGTAGCCGACGCAATTGAAGACCATTCGTGGCTTAAGGCGATCGAGAAGTTCGTTGCGGTTGCTGTCTACCAGCAGGTCGACCACCATGGTGTTGTGCTCGGGTACGCCGTCCAGACGCCAAGCGGGGGTGTGAAAGACCGTGCCGAAGACATCGTCGCGATGGGCGAGCAGCGTGCGCAGCAGATTGGCCCCGAGAAATCCGCTGGCGCCCAGAACCAAAACCGGTCCCTGCAGGCGGCGAATCTTCTCTTCCAGTCCGGGGTTGCTCATGGGGCGATGCTGAGCAGTTTAAGGATGGAAGACGGGTCCAGTCCACATTCTTGTCGATGGTAGAGCTGCGAGCCGGCGTAGCCCGAGGGATAGCCGCAGGCAAAACGATGAGTAAATCGGCGCGGGGGCTTCTGCGCGCAGAGAAGCGCATGCGCCAGGGCCGCCCCGGCACTGCCCTGCGCGACATGCTCTTCAACCACAATCAGGTGTCCGCTTTGTTCAAGATCGGCAATGAAAGTTGCTGGAATTTCAGTGGCCATGACGGGCAACTCGGACAGAACCCACAGGTTGGGCCGCTGAGATTTCGGCAGCGGTTGCGCCGCAGCCAGAATGCCGCCGGCCAGCGGCCCCACCAGCAAAATCGTCGCGCCCTCGCCCGACAGCAGCTTTCGCCAGGGGGCGTAGGGAGGCACAGTGAAATTCTCGGGCTTCTCGTCGCGGCCAAGGCGCAAGTACGCCGGTCGGGCTGCCGTCATCAGGCGCGATATGGCTGGGGGCACGTCGGCGGCGAAGGCTGGAACGTAGACCGTGAGGTTGGGTAGTCCAAGCAAGGTGCCATAGTCTTCGATGGCGTGGTGAGTGGGCCCCATGACCCCATAGGCGTATCCGCCGCCATTGCCCACGAGAAACACCGGGAGATTGTGCAGGCAGACATCGTTGCGGATCTGCTCGAAGGCCCGCGCATAGATGAAGGGCGCGATGCTGTACACCCAGGGCCGCAGGCCCGCGTGGGCCAAACCGGCTGCAACCGACACCATGTTCTGCTCGGCAATCCCGGCATTGATGAAGCGTTCTTTGGCAACGTCACGCAAGGGCTCGAGTGCCATGAAGCCCAGATCGCCAGTGAGAAAGACAAAATCCGAATTCTGAGCCTGCGCGACCAGGGTCTTGGCGAGGATGGCTCTCACAGGCGGCTCGCTTCCTCGACCGCCATCCGGTACTGCTCGGCGGTCATCGGCAGGTAGTGCCACTCCATCTTGTTCTCCATGAAGGAGACGCCGTGGCCCTTGACCGTCCTTGCCACCACAGCCAGCGGGCGATCGCCGAGAGGCGCGCGCAAGGATTGCTCGATGGCGTCGGGTTCGTGTCCGTCGACTTCGCGAACCTCGAGGCCAAATTCCCTGAGCTTTCGCGCCAGTGAGCCGAGGTTGACGACCTCAGCAGTGGGGCCGAAGCCTTGCAGACCGTTGAGGTCCACCAACAAAACAACCTCGCGCAGGTTGCGATGGGCGATGAAGGTCAGCGCCTCCCAGGTGGATCCCTCGTTCCACTCGCCGTCGGAAAGCAGGCAGAACACGCGTCCCGGCTGACCGCGCAGGCGCCGCCCCAAGGCCAACCCCGCGGCCAGACCGAGCCCATGCCCGAGACTTCCGATGGCAAAGGGAATGTCGGGAATACCGTAGGGCACAGGATGACCACCTAGCTTGGTGTGGTCGCTGTGAAACGTCGCCAGCTGCTCCTCAGTCAAGCGGCCCATCGACCACAGCGTGACGTACAAGGCGCCGGCCGCGTGTCCCTTGGAAAGAATAAACTGGTCGTCAAGCTCCATGACCCGATGGTGCAGGGTCAGCATCAGTTCGAGCGATGAGAGATTGCCCCCAATGTGACCAACGCGGGCCTCGAAGTGCATCCTGAGCAGCCGGAGCCTTGCCTTTTGTATGATTTCCTTCAAAGCCACTCTCCCTTACCAGCCGGGTTCGCCCAGTAGATTGCAGGTCTTACAGATGTCGGGCGGATCGATCTCAGGATCGAGAAGCCGTTTACGCATAGCCACCAGCGTGGGATGATTGAAGAGCGCATCAGGCGCACTATCAAACAAATTGCTGTCGGCGCCTTGCAGCGTCATATCAGTGCCGCAACAGATCGCCATGTTGCCCGTAACATCGCAGCCGATACGCTGCCAGACCTGTGGGCAGCGCTTCTGGAATGGCGGCTTCTGAATGGCGGCTGGCCAAAGGCAGAAGCCGGGCAGAACTTGATCCATTCGTCGGCGGAACTCAAGATAGGCAGGAAGGGCATCGTCAATGATTTCATGCGCGCGCGGGTCTGCGCCCAGGGGACGATACATCCAAAAGCGAAGGCTGCGGCATCCCGCGGTGAGCAGAAACTGCGCGGTCCTGAGCAGCCCGGACGAATCGCTCTCGAGCCTGCTGCGCAAAAGCACGATGCTCATGTGCACAGGGAAGATGTGATTGATTTGCGAGAGATCGCGTTCGAGGAGCGCTTGATTGGTGTCGTACAGGGAAACATTGATCCTGGAAATGCCAGCACGCTTGAGTCCGGCTATGCGCTCGGCCAGCAGCAACCCGTTGGTCGACGTGTTCACGATGTGCCCCCGTCCAACCAGATAGGAAACGATGGCCTCGAGATCGTCGACCAACAGCGGCTCGCCACCTTGCAAATCGACCAACAGGCAATTGTCGAACAAAGGGTTGGAAAAGATGCGTTGGATCTTGGTCAGGGTGGCCTCGTCCTCGCGCCACGCAGCCCCGTGCCTGTTGATGATGTTCCTGACGAAACAGTATTCGCAATTGAGGTTGCAGCGCTTGGTCACCAGAACCGAGGCAATTTGTGGCGTGTACCTGCGAATCGAGGTGTGAACCGTCTTGGCCAGCGCACGGTACTTGACGTAGTTCCAGACTTTGGGGATTGCGTGCAAGGGGTGGATCTTGCCGCCCATCTCGACGTAGTAGTCCAGCTTGGACTTCAAGCGTCACCAGCCCTTCTGAAGAACCTGCTCCTCCAGAGCGGCGGAATCAAAAAGCACCCGAGAAACACCAGAAAAGAAACGCTAGACACGGAGAAGCCAGCCAAAACGCTTGCCGGCCGAAAGCGGAACCTGACCTTGTGCTCGCCAACTGGAACAACCACCGCCCGCTGCGTGAGGTTCGCGCGATAGATCGCTGTGGGGCGTCCGTCGACCTCGGCGGTCCAGCCAGGGTAGTAGGAATCGGAAAACACCAGAATGGCATCTCGCGAGGCCAGCACCTTCATCTCGGCCTCGTTGGTCGTGTAGCGTACCATCTCCACGCTCCCGACGGCGCCCTCACTCGGGTGATAGTTGGGTGGTACGGATTCGAGCATGACTGAACGCTCTGGAGCGAACGTGTCCGAGATGAGCACCGTCAGGGCAATCGCGTCGTCGGACACGGGCAAGACATCCGCGACCAGATAGGCCCGCGTCAGAAAGTCGTCATTCTGATACAAATAGGCGCCACCGTAGATGCCAAGCGTTTTGAGGTTAGGCGCCGCTGCAAAAGGCCAGAACGAGGTGAGATACTTCACATTGTTCATGCGCATCAGCTTCCAGAACGCCGGCGTCGGTTGGAACATGTCATCTTGGGTTGACGCCGTTCGCGTAATGATGCCAGCGCGGTTCTGGTCGCCCCAGATATCAACGATGTAGTTGGGAGTCAGGTTGGCATAACCGGCGGGCGAAGAAATGCCATAGAGGACGTTGCTGCTTGGTTGCAAGAATTCGCGCTGCTCGACGAACGGTCGCAGATCACCCTCCCAGCCTCGGGCCTGCCTAAAGGCCCGCTTGTGAGACTGGTTTCCGCCTACGCAGAACACGCGAAAGAGAGATGCATCCCGATTGAGAATCTCGGCCGTCTTGGGCCGCTCCATCCATTGGGCCGCATCGACAACGGGATTCTGTCGCAGCTGGAAGTACAACAGATCAGCAATGACGAAAAGCAAAAGCACGCCCTGGACTGTGAGGGAACGACCAGAACGCCGCGGCGCTGCTGCGGGCGCGCGGTCGAAAACCTGCTGGACCAACGTTGTCAATCCCACTGAAGCCAGAATTGCAAGGGAGCCGTCGGTTATGAAGAGAAGCCTGGTGGGAAAACGAAAGTAGGCCATGCCAGGAACATAGTGGAACGCGAACCTATAGAGCGGCGTGGCCGGGCCCAGCACAAGCAAGTAGGACAGCAGCGCGCCGAACGAAAAAAACCTCACATGCCATTTCTTCCACGCGCGCAGGACTGCAAAAACGGCGAGAAGCAGCGTGATGACACCGGCGTATCCATAATCCTCCCAGAAAATGCCCTTGCCTGTGTAAGTGAGATCGCCCTTGTCGCCGTTGAGATAGGGATAGAAGAAGGTCCAGAAGTCCTTGGGGTCGTAGGCGTATCTCGAAGCGTACTCAAACGTGACCCCGCCAGATCGCTGCGAAAGAGAGACCATCTCGTAGGTGGGGATCAGCTGAATCGCGGTAAGCAACGAGCCCAGAACGAGGACTCCCACGAAAGACCACGCGAGCTTGTTCTTGAAAAGATCTCGCAGGGAAATGAAGACGCCCGGCTTGCGCGAGCCGACCGCGACGGTGCGCTGACTGCTGAGTAGTCGAGAAGGGAAATAGAAGAGATACAGGAGCCCAGAATAGTAGGCAGTCTGTGCGTTGCCAGAAAGATGCTGCAGTCCGAAGACAATTCCAAACCAGAGAAGACAGCGATAGTGATTGCGGCTCACGGCGCGCTCAAGCAGAGCCAGGGCAAGCGGCATCCAGCAAGCTGCATTGACAAGGCTGGGATGCTTGAGGTGGGAAACCATGTACCCACTTAGGCAGAACGCAATGGCCGCGAGGAGGCTGGCAAACTGCTTGCCTCCAATCTCGCGCGCGTAGAGGTACATCCCGATGCCGGCAGTAGCAACGGTGAGCAAGATTGTAAGGTTGAGGGCAAGGTAGGGCGGCAAGAGACCGAAGAGCAGAAGATTGACGGGGTAGCAAATGCCGGCGTCCGCCCGCGCCAGGAGGGGAAAACCGCCGTAGATCTCGCGGGCCCAGAGCGGAAGATGGCCCGAGTGCAGCGCGTTGCCCAGCGAGAAGCGGTAGGGGAAATTCTCGTTCATCAGGTCGCTGGCAAAAACATCGTCGGTGATGAGCAGACCCTTCATCAGCGTCAGCTTCCAGAACGCGGCCAGAACGAAGACCACAATGAAGGCGACGGCCGCCCCCGTCTGGAACTTTTCGTCCTTCGCGATGCTCGTCAAAGGGAGACGGGATCTCATTCGGGCCTACGATGAGGTTAGCGGGCAGCGCCAGGGGGCGCAAGGCGCGCGGGGGCGCCTGTGTGGGGGCGCCGGATCCGGTGGTTGAATCCGCTGGCCGGCGGCGGTGGCCGGTGCTGGAGCCGTTGGCCGGTCCCCGGATTCAGACTCCGGCGCCGACTCGGCAGCCGGAGCCAAGCACGAATTGCCAACAATCGCTTCTAGTTCGGCAACCGGCCGGCGTCGCGATATGGGGCACCAGCTTGATACGCCGCGATCTCCGCCCGTATCCGATTGGCCAACGCGTTTCTTTTCTGAGCGGCTGCGACTTGCAGGGCCTGCTTGGCGGTCTCTATCGCTTCTGGGAAGCGCCTGGCTTCGGCATAGGCGGCTGCCAAAGTGGCGATGAGCGTGGGATTGTTTGTTTCCGAGGGACGCAGGGCCTCTTGGGCCAGCGCGACCGCGCGGACTCCATCTCGGACTGACGCCTCGGGGCTGGTGGCCAGCACCCAGGCCAGACTGCCGCGCGCGGCTGCAAAATCGGGTTGGATTTCCAAGGCCGATTGGTAATGCGAGATGGCTTCCCGCACCTGTCCCTCTTGCTGAAGAAGCTTGCCGAGATTGTGGTGGGCCAGGGCATAGTCAGGCCGGAGCGCCAGGGCCTTCTGGTAGTGAGTGATGGCTTCCGCCACCCGTCCCTGTTGCCACAGAACGCCAGCGAGGTTGTTGTGGTCCTCGGCTCGGTCGGGGCGCAATTCCAAAGCCTTTTGCAGATGGATGATGGCTTCATCCACCTGTCCCTTGCGAAGAAGCGTCAGGCCAAAAGCATTTTGGGCGTCGGCATACTCGGGGTGAATCTCGACCGCCCGTCTGAAGTGCACGATTGCCTCGTCCAGTCGGCCCTTCTGGCGAAGAATTTCGCCGAAGTTGTAGTGGGCTGTTGAATAGTTGGGCTGGATCTCCAATGCCCGTTGGAAATGAATGGCGGCCTCGTCTATTTGGCCCCTGTCCCGAAGAATCCCGGCCAGGTTGTAGTGGGCCTTGGCGAAGCCGGGTTCGATTTCCAGGGCCCGCCGAAAATGGCTGATTGCCTCATCTGCCTGCTCTTGCTCAAAAAGAGCGCTACCGAGATTGTTGTGGGCCAACCACGCGTACGGATTCGCAGTGACGGCAGCCCGCCAGAAGGTTGCGGGATCGGCGTAGATCGTACTTTGTCGCCAGGTCAATGCGCCCAACGCCAGCAACAATACCCCGCAGATTGCGATAGCCGAAGACTGACGCTTCATTCTCGCTATTGTCGCCGCTGCGAGTGAAATTGGGCCAATAATCGCAAAGTACTGCCAGTGGTCCGCCACCAGCGACATGGCCATGAACCCAATGTCGAGGAACCCGAGGACTGGCAAGAGCATCACGACGAAGTAACCCAGACCAAGCAACGGGCCGTTGCCCCAGCTTCGGCGGTAACGCCAAAACGTCGCGAAAACGGCCAGCAAAAGCAGGCCTGGCACGTACGACCACCATTGTCCTCCATCGATTTGCCAGCGCGGATAAATCGTGCACAGCCCAACCGGCAGCGCGGCCTTGTAGAGATAGAACCAAACCGCCCATCCTGCTCCGGCCAGCCGTGCCCAAAAGCTGTCGGTGCGCACGATGTCGTTGCCGATGGCCCGGTGAGACTGGAACCAATGGGAGATCAGACCCACAACGATTGCCGCAACAAGGAAGGGCAAAATGCGCCGAAGATCTCTGCGTTGCACGCTGCCCCGGCGCCACCAGGCCAACCCGAGCAGCACCAGTGGCATGGGTGCAACCACGGTCTTGCTCAACAATGCGAAGAGAGATGCCGCCAGCGACAGTCTATACCAGCGCCGCCGAGCCTCGGGCTCTTCGGGTGCAGCACCATGGACCACAGGGCCAGGATCAAAGCGCGAGTACCACAGTAGGCTCAGCAGGAAGAAGACCATGGCCAACGCATTCTTGCGCTCGGCAATCCAAGCGACGGATTCCACGTTGACGGGGTGTACGGCAAAGATCGCGGCGGCCAGCCACGCCCCGGGCAGCTTCAGACCCTGCAAGACCCGCCACAACAGCACGGCGTTGAACGCGTGCACAAGCACGTTGACCACGTGGTAGCCGAGTGGATTGGCGCCCCACAGCCGCCATTCCACCCACAGCATGGTCGACGTGACAGGGTAGTAGTCCACGGGCTGGGTGCTGAACCAGAATTTGTACAGACCATCCGCCTGGCGGATGAGCGGATTGTCTATGACGAGGCTGCGATCGTCCCAAATGAGACCCGCGTGCCACACCGGCCAATAGGCAAGAATGGTGCCGCCAACCAGGAGTAGGGCCAACAGCCAGGCTGGAGTGGATCCTTCGCGGAATAGCGCCGCCACTTTTTCAGCGAAAGCTCCCGCAGGCTTGGCAGCCTGGCGATTTCTTGGCCGCTTCATTCAGCGTCAGCCTACCGCAGGCTGCGCTCGGCGGCGAATCAACTCGAGCTGTCCGTCGGCGTGGTAGCTGGACCGCACCAGTGGCCCGGATTCGACATGGGCAAAGCCGAGATCCAGGGCTTCTTGCTTGAGCTGGGCGAATTCTTCAGGCGGGACGTGGCGAGACACGGGCAGGTGCTGGCGCGAAGGTCGCAGGTACTGACCCAGGGTCAGGATGTCCACGCCGATGGCTCGCACCTCGCGCAGAACCGCGCGCACCTCGTCGAGGGTTTCGCCCAGGCCCAGCATCAACCCGGTCTTGCTGAGCAACCCACGTCGGCTGGCGTGGGCCAGCACCGCATACGAGCGGGGATAGCTGGCCTGAACGCGAACCTCGCGCGCCAGCCGCGGCACGGTTTCCAGGTTGTGCGCGAACACGTGAGGCGCGGCGTCGAGCACCTGGTCGAGCGCAGAAATGTTGCCAGCAAAGTCGCTAGTCAAGGCTTCCAGCGCGAGATCCGGGCAGCGCTGTTTGACGGCGCGGATGGTGGCCGCCCAGTGCGCCGCGCCTCCATCGGCCAGGTCATCGCGGTTCACGCAGGTGATGACCGCATGGCGCAGGCCCAGGCGCGCCAGGGCGGTGCCCACGCGGTCGGGCTCGGCAGGGTCGGGCGGTAAGGGACGGCCGGTGGGAACGTCACAAAATCGGCAAGATCGGGTGCACACGCCGCCCAGGATCATGATGGTCAAGGATCGCTGGCTCCAGCATTCGCCGATGTTGGGGCAGGATGCGCTTTCGCATACCGTATGCAGCCCCTGGGCGTGGACCTGCGCGCGCAGGTCGAAGTAGGCCGCGCCGCTGGGAAGCTTCATGCGAATCCACGGCGGATGCCGGGGCAACGCCTCCCCGGTCGCGCGGGGCGAGTGCTCCGCGCGCAGGCGGCGGGATCGCGTGTCCACGACGCGGCTCATGCCGGGAATTTGGTCGAATCCCGCGTGACCTGCAAGGGCTTGCTTCGCACTTGCTTGTCGAACCCGTTCCATGGCCTATGATGAAGGTGTCCCATGCAACGAACCATCATCGTCGGTGACGTTCACGGCTGCGTGGATGAACTGCAGGCTCTCCTGCGCCAGTGCGGTATGGTGCGCGGCGACCGCGTGGTGCTGGCCGGCGACCTGGTGGCGAAGGGTCCGGACTCGCGCGGTGTCGTGCAACTGGCACGCGAGATTGGCGCACGGGCCGTGCTTGGCAACCACGATGACTACTGCATCGATGTGTGGCGCAAGCGGCACCAGGGCGAGGCCCGCCGCCTCCGCCGCTGGTCGCTCGACAAACTAGACGACTCGGACTGGGCCTTCCTTGAGAACTTGCCGCTCTTTGTGCGCCTGGGCGCGGAACGGGAAGGCGGTCCAGAATTCGCCGTGGTCCACGCCGGCGTCGTGCCGGGCGTGCCGCTGGAAGAGCAAGAACGCGACAACCTGCTCAGCCTGCGCAGCCTGGTCGGGGGCAGCGCGCCCAGTCGACGGCTGCTCATGCGCTGGCCTTGGGCCGCCGCCTGGCGCGGCCCCGAGCACATCGTGTTCGGGCACGACGCCGTCCGCGGTCTGCAGCAATACCCGCTGGCCACTGGCCTGGATACGGGATGCGTGTACGGTCGCGAACTCACGGCACTGGAACTTCCCTCGCAGCGTATTCACAAGGTACGGGCTCGCCGTCGCTACGTGGGCGTGTGAGCGTGCTAGTGTTGCAGGAAGTATGATCGTCGAGCTGAAGAAGCAGTTTCTCTTCGAGGCCGCGCACCACCTGCCTCACGTGCCGGCCGGACACAAGTGCGCGCGCGTGCATGGCCACAGCTACCGCGTGGAGTTGGGCTTGCGCGGGCCGGTCGACGCCCAGTCCGGCTGGCTGGTGGACTTTGCGCTCATCGACGAGGCCTGGTCGGTGCTGCACCGGCGGTTCGACCATCACATGCTCAACGAAGTGGAAGGGCTGGAAAATCCCACCTGCGAGAATCTTTGCGGTTACATCTGGGCGACACTGAGACCGCGCATCCCCCAGCTTTGCGCCGTGACGGTATGGGAAACAGTGGATTCCTGCTGTACCTTTCGGGGAGAGTTGGGGTAGTGAACAACCCATCGTGCGTTCTCTTCGTTGCCTGACATTGAACCTGTGGGGGGCCGAGCCACCCCTGCCGCGTCGAATGGAATTGCTGGCCGCAGCTTTGCGCGAGCTCGAGCCCGACGTGGTGGGCTTGCAAGAGGTGCGCGAAGTGCCCGGCCAGCTGCCCAACCAGGCGCAAACCCTGGCCACGGCCGCGGGTTACCATCACGTCTTCGTGCCGGCCATGCCGTTTGCCGGCGGTCACGAAGGACTGGCCATTCTTTCCCGCGAACCCATTCTGGAACACGTGGGCTTTGGCCTGCCCCATGCCGAACCCAAAGAGCGGCGTATCTTGCTCTCGGCGCGCGTGTCGTTCGAGGGCCTTTCGGTTTGGGTTCACACCACCCACCTCAACTATCGCCTGGCGCATGGCAAGCAACGCGAGGATCAGGTCCAGGCCATCGATTCCATCGTGTCGGCCCGCGCCGGCGAGACGCCGTCGGTCCTGATGGGCGATTTCAACGCGCGGCCCGAGGCCGATGAGATGCGTTGGCTGCGCGGGCTGGTCTCGCTGAGCGGCCGGCGCACCTTCTACCAGGATGCCTGGGATCGCCTGCACCCCGACGAGCGTGGCTGGACCTGGGCCAGTTCCAACCCCTACACCAAGCCATTGACCTTTCTCGATCCCGACCGGCGCATCGACTACATCTACGCCACGCCCATGCGGCGCGACGGGCGCGCGACCATCCGGTCGTGTCGCATCGTCTTGGACCAGCCGGCGGCCGACGGCGTGTATACCTCCGACCATTTTGGATTGCTGGCCGAGATTCAGATGGATGGTGGGGATATCTGATGTTTCGACTTGCCCATGTGACTGACTTGCACGTCCGCAACTTTGCGGGTGCGCGGCTGCGCGATTTCTTCGGCAAGCGGGCCATCGGCGCGCTCAATTTGGCGCTGATTCGCCGGCGCAAGCACCGGCCGGAGTTGCTCGAGGCCCTGGGCCAGGATGTGCGGGCGCGGCCGCACGATCATCTGGTGGTCAGCGGCGATCTGGGCAACGTCTCATTGTCCTCCGAGTGGCGCGCGGCCCGCACCTGGATCGAACGCACGGGAGCCACGGCCGAGAACACCACCGTCATCCCGGGCAACCACGACGCGTACGTGGGCGAGGTCGTGGTCAGCGGCGCTTTCGAGCAACTCTTCGCAGCCTTTCAGAGCACGGATGTGCGCCTGGCGCCGGACATCTATCCCTTCGCGCGGCTGCGTGGCGAGATGGCCCTGGTGTGCGCAAATAGCTGCGTGCCCACCGGCGATCTGGGCGCGTGGGGCCGCCTGGGCGATGCCCAGTTGCGGCGGCTCGAGGCCCTGTTGGCTGCGCCCGAAGTGCGCGCGCGATTTCGCGTGCTGGTGATCCATCATCCGCCGGTCATGCACCGGCCCCCGGAGAATCGCAATCTGTGCGACCGCGCGCAGCTGGCTGAAGTGCTGGCACGCGTGGGGGCTGAACTGGTTCTGCACGGGCACGATCATCGCGACGAATTCGCCGAGCTGGCCGGGCCTGACGGCCGCCGCATTCCGGTGGTGGGCGCCGGCTCAGCTTCTTACGCCGGATCGGCCGACCGGTGTGCTCGCTACAACATCTACCAGATCGAGGGCCGGCGCATCGACGTGATCACCTACGCGCACGACAGCGCGAGCGGTGGTTTCCGCGAGTTTCGTCGTCGGAGCATCGCGCCGGATTGAAGTGCTCTTTTCACCACAGAGAGCACAGAGAACACAGAGATCGGAAAGGAAGAAGGGGTTCGGACCGGACAGAACCCAACCCCTTCCCTTTCCGATCCGGCTCTGTGACCTTTGTGCTCTCTGTGGTTAAACAGCTAACTACTTCTTCGCTAGTTGAGCACGTAGGCGCCCAGCCCGATGCCCTGGTCCTTGAGCGCCTTGACGATGACCTGGGCGATCTGCTTGGCGCCGGCTAGCTCGAAGTGCGTGTGGTCCTGGCAGAAGAACTGGCCCACTTTGCTTGTGGTCGAGGTGTAGTCAGCACTGTTGGGGCAGAGGCCAAGGCTGTTGTACAGGGCCACGCTGAGCGCGCCCAAATCAATGACCGGCACGTTGTTGGCGGTGCCGGCGTCGTTGGTGGCGGTGGTGAAGTAGGGGGTGCGGATGTTGATGGCTGTGCTGCCGTCGGTGCTGCAGCCGATGGCGCCAACCGGAGGCATGAGGATGGGTTCCACTCCCAGGGCCTTGGCGGCGGTTACCATAAGGTTGAGGTAGCCAAGGTACTTGGCCTGGCCAACGTGCTTGGGACATGAACTGTCGCCGTCGTTGATTCCAAAAGAAATGATCAGGTAGTCGCCGGCCTTCATCGCGTTTGCCCCACTGAGCATGTTGGTCCAGCGCGACTGGAAGGCAGTGTTGGTGACCGCACACTCGCCGTTGGCATCCGGGGTCGAGCTGACGCCCTGATAGAGCCAGGTCTGAATGGTCAGACCGCCGACGGCATTGTTCACCACGGTCACGTTGGTGTTGAACAGAGCATCGAGCTGAGTTCCGTAGCCGCACGGGCAGCCAGAGGCGGAGCAACTTGCGCCGTCCGCCATGGTGGAGTCGCCCGCCAACCAGACCTTGATGGGGGTCTTGCCGTCGCTGCTGCCCAGGCCGCCACCCGTCGCGCCTCCGCCGGTTGCAGTGGCGCCGCCCGTGGCTATTCCACCGGAAGCGGCCCCGCCGGTTGTCGTCTTGCCGCCTGTGGTGCCCGTGGCGCCGCCAGCAGCGGTCTTGCCGCCTGTGGCAGCGCCACCAGTGGTACCCGTGGTGCCGCCAAGAGTGGTCTTGCCGCCAGCCGCACTGGTCACGCCGGCGGTTTCGCCACCCGTGATCGCGCCGCCAGTCGCACTGGTCACACCGCCTGTGGCAGCGCCGCCGGTCGCTGCGCCGCCGGACGTAACTTTACCGCCCGTCGCGCTGCTGCCGGCCACGCCGCCCCCGGTGTCGCCGCCACCGACGGCTGAACCACCCTGAGCCAAGGAGCCGGCTGGCGCCTGGGTCTGCCCAGCTGTCTGAAGTGTACCGCCGGTGTTCGTCGCACCGGCTGAACTTGCCGCGCTCGACGAAGCGGTGCCACCGGCACTCACGCCGCCAGTGGCCGCGATCGTGCCACCTGGGCTACCTGCCGAACCAGCCGGGGTGCCTCCGCCTCCTAAGCTGCAGCCCACAAGAGTGAGGCCAGCCAAAGCAACGGCACCGGCGAAAATTCGGGCGAAGCAAGCGTTCATGGCAGAACCTCCAGCAGCTCAATTAGAATCTTGCTAGTTGGCCAAGTACGCCCCCAGCCCAATCCCCTGATCCTTGAGCGCCTTGCCGACCATTTGTGCGATCTGAAGGGCGCCGGCTTTCTCGAAATGCGTGGTGTCGTTGCAGAAGAAGGCGCCTGACGCGCCCGAGGTCACGCCGCTGCTCGGACACAGACCAAGGCTGGTGTACAGCGCGGCCGAGAGCACGGTCGCATCAATGACCGGAACGCCATCGGCTGCTCCCGCGGCCTTGGTTTCAGGCCCGAATGCGCGGTTGGGTTGGGCGGTGCTGCCGGAACATTGCAGGCCGCTCATCGATGTCAGGAAGATGGGCTGCGCGCCGAGATCCCTCGCAGCTTGCGCCATGGTGGTGAGGTAGGTTTGGAAGAGCGCGCTGCCGACATGCCGAGTCTTTCCCGCTTCGCAAGTGGTCGTGGCGTCGTTGATGCCAAACTCGATGAACAAGTAGTCGCCGGGCTTCATCCCGGTGGTCGGGTTAGTCATGGCCGTCCAGCGCGGGTTGTAGGTCTTGGGATTGACGATGCACTCGCCGTTTGCGTCCATTTGCGTGGTCACATTAGGATCGTAAAGCCAGGTCTGAATGCTCCGCCCGGCCACTGAACTGTTGACGACGGTCACGTTCTTGTTGAACACAGAAGCGAACTGGCTCCCCCAACCGCCGCCGTCGCAGCCCGAGCCCGACATGGTGGAATCGCCAGCCATCCAGACCTTGATGGGGGTTGTACCGTCGCTGCTGCCCAGGTTGCCACCGAGTGGAGGCGCAGTCGTGCCGCCGGTCGTCGTTCCACCCGAGGTCGCGCCTCCGGTTGTCGTCTTGCCGCCCGAGGCAGTGCCGCCCGATGCCGTGGTCGAGCCGCCGGCTTTGCCACCCGGTGCGGCCCCGCCTGTAGCGCTGGTCGTGCCTCCGCTTGCCATCTTGCCGCCCGTGGCTGCGCCGCCGGTCGCAGTGGTGGAGCCGCCAACGGTCGTCTTACCGCCCGTGGCTTCACCGCCGGTGACTGCGCCGCCGGTCGAGTCGCCGCCCGTGATGACCTCTCCGCCCGTTGCGCTGCCGCCTGCCACACTGCCGCCAGCCACGCTGCCAGCGACGGCAGAGCCACCCTGTGCCAGCGAGCCGGCTGGCGACTGAGTCTGCCCACCGGCTGCAGTTGTGCCGCCGTTGCTGGTCACACCTGCCGAACTGGCCGCGCTCGTTGAAGCGCCTGTGGTGCCACCGGCACTCACGCCGCCGGAAGCAGTGACGGCGCCCGCTTGGCTTCCTCCAGAAGAACCAACCGGATTGCCGCCGCTTCCGGAGCTGCAGCCCAGAAGCGAAGTGAGCGTGAAAATGCCGACGGAGATCCGGAAGAGAAACGTTTTCATGGCCAAGAAACCTCCACAGCCTCGGTAGTTTGAGGCGAAGCTCAGCTAATTGAGCACGTAGGCGCCCAGCCCGATGCCCTGGTCCTTCAGCGCTTTGGCGACTATCTGACAGATCTGAAGTGCGCCGGCCTTCTCGAAATGCGTGTGATCGCCGCAGAAGAATAGGCCCACCTTGCTGGTGGTTGACGTGTAGTCAGCATTGTTCGGGCAGAGACCGGCGCTGGTGTACAGCGCAGCCGAAAGCGTGGTCACGTCGATGACTGGAACGTTGTCGGCGGTGCCTGCGGCGATGGTTGCGGCCGGGTATTGACCACGCGTATTGGTCTGGGCCGTGCTGCCGGTGCAGGCAATCGCATTTGTTGGCGTCAAGAAGATTGCTTGCGCGCCTCGGTCACTGGCGGCCTTGGCCATGGTGGTGAGGTAGGTCTTGAAGAGATCAATGCCAACGTGACGAGACTTGCTGCAGTCGCTGCCGTCGTTGATGCCAAACTCGATGATGAGGTAGTCACCCTTCTTCATGCCCGTGTTCGCATCGAGCATGGCGTTCCAGTTGGCCGAGTAGTTCGTGTTGGTCAGAATGCACTCGCCGCTGGCGTCCGCCTGGGTGCTCACGTTTGCGTAGAGCCAAGATTTGATGCTTGTCCCGGACACCGCACGGTCGATGACTTTCACATTGCTATTGAACACAGTGGAGAACTGAGCGCCCCAGCCGCATGGGCAGGAGCTACAGGCAGTCGTGTCAATGGTATCGCCCTGCATGGTGGAGTCGCCCGACATCCACACTGTGATGGGGGTCTTGCCATCGCTGCTGCCCGAGCCGCCACCGAGTGGGACGCTTCCCGTCGTGGTCATGCCACCAGTTGGAGTTCCACCGGTGGCGTTGGTCGTCCCGCCTGCTGCGGTGCTGCCGCCGGTCGCGCCGGTCTTGCCGCCGGTCGCGCTGGTCTTGCCACCGGTCGATTCGCCTCCAGTGTTGACTTCTCCGCCTGTTGCGCTGCCACCTATCACGCTGCCGCCGGTGTCGCTGCCACCAGCTTCACTGCCACCTGTGTCGTTCCCGCCAGTAGCTACGCCACCCTGAACCGCCGAGCCACCTGGTGACTGAGTCTGCCCACCCGTCTCAGGTGTACCGCCCTGGCTCGTGGCGCCTCCCGAACTGGTTGCGCTCGTCGACGCGGCGCCACCGGCGCTCACGCCGCCGGAAGCTGTGACTGCGCCAGCTTGGCTTCCTCCGCCTGACGGGGAATTGTTTCCGGAGCCGCAGCCCAGGAGCGAAAAGGCCGCGACAGCGAAAACGCTTGTGAAAATTCGGGAGGGGAAATTCTTCATGGCGTAGGAACCTCCGAAATGATGTGATGGCTAGTTGAGGAGATAGGCCGCCAGCGGAATGTTCTGGTCCTTGAGCGCCTGCGCAGCGGTCTTGGCGATCTGAAGAGCACCGGCCGCTTCGAAATGCGTGTGGTCGTTGCAGAAGAACAAGCCCAGCTTGCTCGTGGTCGATGTGTAGTCATTGCTGTTCGGGCACATGCCAAGGCTGGTGTAGAGCGCCGCCGTGAGCACGGTCATATCGATGACCGGAACATTGTCCGCTGTGCCGGCGGCCTTGGTCTGTGGCCCGAATCCGCGGTTGGCCTGGGCCGTGGAGCCGCTGCAGGCAATGGCGCTGGTTGACGTTAGGAATATCGGGTTTGCGCCTCGGTCGGTGGCCGCCTTGGCCATGGTGGTGAGGTAGGTTTGGAAGAGGGTCGTGCCGACGTGCCGCGGACAGGTGCCATCGCCGTCATTGATGCCGAACTCGACGAGCAGCCAATCGCCCGCCTTCATCCCCGTGAGCATGGCGTTCCAGTTGTCCGAGTAGGTGGTGGCGGTCAGGGTACACTCGCCGTTGGCACCTGCCGTGCTGCTCACGTTCTTCTCGTAGAGCCAGGTTTGAATGCTTCGGCCGGCCACCGACTTGTTCTGGACAGTCACATTGCTCTTGAACAACGAACCGAACTGGTCGCCCCAGCCGCCGCCCGCGCACTTGTCCCCGGCCATGGTGGAGTCACCCGACATCCAAATGGTAATGTTGCCGGTGCCGCCACCCGTGGTCCCGCCGGTTGTAGTTCCGCCGGTGGCGGTCCCGCCAGTCGCGGTCTTTCCGGCCGCGGCTGAGCCACCCGAGGTGCCTGTGGAGCCGCCCGTCGAAGTCTTGCCGGCAGTTCCCGCGCCTCCGGAAGAAGAAGCTCCACCCGAGTTCGTGGTTCCCCCGGCCGCTCCGCCACCGGTTGCGCTGCCGCCGGCCACGCTGCCGCCGGCAATGCTGCCACCAGCCATGCTGCCGCCGGTCTCGCTGCCAGCCGCAGCGCTACCGCCGGTCGTCGTCCCACCAGCTGCGGATTTGCCGCCCGTGGCGCTGCCGCCAGTTGCGGACTTGCCAGCTGCGGCGCTGCCGCCGGCCACGCTGCCAGCGCCACCACCGGCTGTCGTTTGTCCCGCCCCACCGTTCATTGCGCCACCCGTGTCCGACCCACCCTGAGCCACCGAACCGGCCTGCGACTGCCCGCCGGAAGCAGAAGTTCCGCCGCTGGGCAGAACGCCTCCCGTTTCGGTCGCGTTCGCGGTTGTGCCTCCTGCTCTCGCGCCCCCGGATGAGGTGATCTCGCCACCGCTGCTTCCTCCAGCGCCCGGCGCGGAGTTCGTTGTGCTGCAGCCTAAGAGCGAAAGCGCAGCGATCGCGAAAATCCCTGCGAAGATTCGGGTGAGATGGTTTTGCATGGTGGGGAAACTCCTGTGCGATGCGATCTCGTGGTTCTTGGGTTGCGGGGGCCGGCTACATCCTAGCCCAAAACAGCACTGGAAAATGACCCGTTTGGCCGCGACGCTCCCCCTTTATACACTTAACTCGAGAGGCAGTGCCGTCGGGAAGTCTAGTGGCTCAAGAAGTTGGTGCCGCCTTGCGGCCGGACCTGGACCGGAGGCCGGGCCGAATCCGGGACCGGCGGTCGGCTCCGGCTCCGTCCGCCGGCCACCGGCTGCCGGCCACCGGTTAGTATCGCGCCAAGAGGCCCGGGAGGTAGGCTAGCTTGCCTCCCGCGGCCACGACTGGCATCACAGTCAAAGCAAAGCGCTGGTTCTCGGGGTCGAGTTCGCCCTGGGCATGTCGTGCGTGTTCGCCCTCGAGGAAGCCAACCACACCGCCGAGAACGGCTCCTGAGATGATGCCTATGGATGTGCCTAGCAGGATGTCTTTCGCGGCCCCTGTCCCGTCCTTGGCAGAGATCGCGGTAAGCCCGCCTATGATCGCGCCTGCCGTGGCGCCAAAACCCACGCCATAGGCCATGTCGCGCAAGATGTAGTGGGTGCGGCCCGGCTTGTTTTGTGTCGTGTCGATGATGCCCAGGGTCAGTCCAACCCCGCTGCCCACCAGCGCGCCGATGCCGACCCCGTAGGCCATGGGCTTCCAGTCCCGGGACTGGCCCCCGCTGTCCTTCCAGAGGTCATCACTCGCGGCCCAGTAGCCTGCGGCCAATCCAACTCCACCCCCCACCACCAGACCCTGGTAGGCGTAACTGAAGATGCCGGGGCGCTGGTCTTCTGCCCGAGCTATCGCTGTCAGTCCGCAGATCACGAACGCGGCGACTAGAAAAGTGCATCCGACATTCTTCATGGTTTCACCAGACTTGTGACAGCGCGGACAACGGCTTCAGCGTCCAATCCGAACTTCTTCATCAAGACCCCGCCCGGGGCTGAGGCACCGAATCGGTCGACACCGATGGCGACGCCGTCACTGCCCAGCCAGCGCTGCCAGCCCAGCGTGACGCCCGCCTCGATGGACACGCGGGCCTTGATGGCGCGCGGGATGACCGAGTCTTGGTACTCGGGGCTTTGCGCCGCGAAGATCTCCCAGCAGGGCAGCGACACCACCCGCGCGCGAATCCCCTGGCCCAGCAGCGCCTCCTGCGCGGCCAGAGCCACCGCGACCTCGCTACCGGTGGCCATGATCACGGCTTGCGGCGCGGTCGCATCGGACAGGACATAGCCACCCTTCTGCACGCCCTCGGCCGGCGCCAGCTTGGTGCGATCGAAGGTCGGGGTTTTCTGCCGGGTCAAGATGACCGCGACCGGGCCGTCTTTGCGTTGCATGGCGATCTTGTAGGCCTCGACAACCTCGTTGGCGTCGGCGGGACGAATGACCCACAGGTTGGGGATCAGGCGCAGCGACATGAGCTGTTCCACCGGCTGGTGGGTGGGCCCGTCCTCGCCCACACCCAAGGAATCGTGAGTGAACACGAAGGTCACGGGCAAGCGGCTGATGGCCGCCATGCGCACCGCCGGGCGTTCGTAGTCCGAGAACACGAAGAAGGTGGCGGTGAAAGGATGCGCGCCACCGTGGTAGGCGAGGCCGTTGGCGATGGCGCCCATGGCGTGTTCGCGTACGCCAAAGTGCACGTTGCGGCCCAGTCCGGTTTGGCCGTCGAAATCACCCTGGCCGGTCAGCGTGGTCAGCGTCGAGCACGACAGGTCCGCGTCGCCGCCCACCAGCCACGGCACCTTGCCGGCGATGGCGGCCAGGACCTTGCCGCCTGACTGGCGCGTGGCCAGCTCGTCCTTGGGCGAAAAAGCGGGCAGGCCAGACTCCCAGCCCGAGGGCAGCTCGCCCTGCAAGGCCATGCGCCACTCTTTCGCCAGATCGGGATTGGCCGCGGCCCAGGCGTCGAAGCGCTTCTGCCAGGCCGCTTCGGCCTGGGCGCCGCGCTCGACGGCGGTGCGGAAATGGGCCACGACATCGTTGGGAAGATAGAATTGCTTGTCAGGATCCCAGCCGAGATTCTTCTTGGTCGCCTTCACTTCCTCCGCGCCCAAAGGCGAGCCGTGCGCCTCGCTGCTGCCCGCCTTGTGAGGCGAGCCGAAGCCGATGGTGGTGTGAACCTTGATGAATGACGGCCGCGTGGTGTCGGCCTTGGCCGCGATGAGGGCGCGATCGATGGCATCGATGTCGGTGTCGCCTTGGTCGACGCGCAGGACTTGCCAGCCGTAGGCTTCGAAGCGTTTGCCCACGTCCTCGGTGAACGCCAGCGAAGTGGGGCCGTCGAGTGAAACCCTGTTGTCGTCGTAGAGCCAGACCAGCTTGCCCAACCGCAGATGCCCTGCCAGCGAAGCCGCTTCGTGGGTGATGCCTTCCATCATGTCGCCGTCGCCCACCAGCGCGTAGCTGAAGTGATCGACGATGGTGTGGCCGGGCTTGTTGTAGCGTCCGGCGAGAAAACGTTCGGCCATGGCCATGCCCACTGCGTTGCTGGCGCCTTGACCGAGCGGGCCGGTGGTGGCCTCCACGCCCGGGGCGAGAAACGATTCCGGGTGGCCGGCCGCGCGCGAGCCCCACTGCCGGAATGTCTTGATGTCATCCAGGGACAGGTCGTACCCGGTCAGGTGCAGCAGCGAGTACAGCAACATCGAACCGTGCCCAGCCGAGAGCACGAAGCGGTCGCGATCCGGCCACTTGGGGTTGCGCGGATTGTGCGAAAGGTGCTTCTGCCACAGCACATAGGCCATAGGCGCGGCCCCCATGGGCAGGCCCGGGTGGCCCGCATTGGCCTTTTGCACGGCATCGATGGAAAGGATGCGAATGGTGTTGATGGCGAGATTGCTGAGCTGGTCCATGGCCTTGCGTCGGGTGCTAACACGCGCGGAGCGAAATTGGTAGCGCCGCTCGACCTTCCGCCAGACAGACAGGGTTTCTATTCCTGCGACCGGATCAAACGCCTATCGGTTGGCCATGTGGAATCCCTGGAAATACCTACGACTGTCGTTTTTTGGCCGAAAATGGCGCGCCTGCGCTGCGGTCGAGCGGCAGATCCCATTCGCCGGTGCCGGCTTGGATGAAAGCGAGGGCCACACGATCGACCGTCACGGGTCGCTTGCCTGAGGGTCGGACCGCGTGGGCCAGCACCAACCCCAGTTGGTCGGCGGCCGTGCGCAATTGGCGGATTCCGGCGATTGCGATCTGTTCTTGGAAGTGCATGGCCAGAGGACTGCCTTGCTGCACGAAACGCTGAAAGGGCTTGCGCCTGATCTCAAGGGTCGTGGTGTCGGACTTGGCTCGCACAGAAGCCGAGCGGAGCGAATTCTCGACCAGGCCGGTCTGACCCACCAGGCTTCCTGGGCGCAGGGTGGCGAGCACGTGCTCTTCACCGTCGATAAACTTGATCACTTCCACGGCGCCGCTCGCGATGAAGAAGCAGGACGAGGCCGGGGCGCCGTCGCGGCACAGCCAGGTTCCCGCAGCAAAACGGCGCGTCCGCGTTGCAGCCAGGAGTTGCTCCAGCTCCCCGCTGGACGAACCGGGCAGCAGGGCCGCCAGTTCGGCTGCCTTCATGCGTTACCTCGCAAGCGGGTCAGCAGGGCCGTCCATGCGTCCGGCCCGGTCGGCTCGGACGCTGACGGGTTGCGGCGCAAAGGCTTGCGCGCCGAAAAGCCGACCGCCTGGCGCATTTCCGGGAGGCGCGCCGCCAAGTGGCCGGCCAGCTCACGCTCGATTCGCTCGTCCACGCGGCGCAGGCGTAGGGCCACGCTGCGGATCACCGCGCTCACAACCGCCGACGCCATTTCGGGCGCCTGTTGTCGCATAGTGGCCAGCTCCTTGCGGCCGAACTCGTAAGCCGTGGTCCGGGTGGCGGCCAACATGGTGGCACAGCGAGGGGCAGGGACGATGCATGACATCTCGCCGACCACCTCGGCGACGCCGACTCGGGCGACTTCGATGTTCCCGCGGCGCGGGCCTAGCATGACCACGGAGAGCGCGCCCTCGGCGATCACCAGCATGGAATCTCCTGGTTTTCCGCATTCGAAGATCGTCGTACCGGCCTCGTACTGCCGAATGCGCATGAAACGCACCAATTCGGCGCACTCCGCGTCAGAGAGCGATTCGAACACCTTGACGGCTCGTATGACGGATCTCATTGGCTCTGGTCACCATCGGCAGATTTTCGACGGACTACAGCCGCGTCGTCGTCGGTGGCTGTGGGTGGGTCAGTCGTGCGTTGGGGCGATATGCGGTTACCTCGGCGTCCGGGCTGAGGAAATCTTCAATGGCGGCCCACCGGTCCTTCGGCTGGCAATGCCGGTGTATGGGTCAAGGGGTGCTAGCCCATCTCGATCTTCTGGAGGAGGAGGCCATCTTCGTCCTGCGCGAGACATCGGCTTGGTTCAAGCGTCCTGCGCTGCTGTTTTCCGGCGGCAAGGATTCGCTGTGCGTGGTGGCGCTGGCCCTGCGCGCGTTTGCGCCGGGGCGAATGCCCTTCCCGCTTGTGCACATCGACACTGGGCACAACTTTCCTGAGACGACCCTCAGCCGCCAAGCCAATCCGCCCGCACTTGCCCGCAACGACATCGGCCGCATCGAGCTTCACTGCGACCAGTCCCTGGTGTCTGGACCGCTATCAGGACAATCGCGCCATTGGCAGTTTCGTGCTGGTCGAGGAGGCGAGCCACGCGACAGTGGCGGCCTGTTTGGCGAGATAGCTCCACTTCCTTGAAACCTAGCCCCGGTTGGGTTGTCAGTTGAGTTGAAGGCCCGAATCGCCGGCAGCACGAGTGCCGGCACCTGGGCCGCAACCGCTCGCCGTGCGGAGACCGCGGCACGCGAGCCCAACGCGAGGAGTTCGCCATGTCCACCATCGCGACAACGAGACACGTGTATCAAGACCAGTCGTCGTTCCAAAGCCTGGAAGTGCAGGCGATCTTTCGTGGCCAGATCATCGGCACGCGACTTCTGGACGAGCCCGGCGCCAGTGGAAAAGCGCGGCCAACGCAATACGTGATTGGCGCAGCTGCAGGCGTCGATGCGCCGGTCGGCCAGGAAGTGATCGGCGGCGCTTCGTTGCCTCTGGTGACCACGTGGGGCCAGGATTATCTGGTGAATGTGACGCCGCAGATGGGCGGCGAGCTCTGTATCGACGGGCGGGCGGTGCGGTTGCAAGACTATGTGCGCGAGCGCGGCAGCAGCTTCACCCTACCGCCGCACAGCCAGGCGCGCGTGGATTGCGGGCAGGTGGTGTTCGTGCTCGGCCGCACCACCAAGGCCGAGCCGGTGCCGCGACACTGGTTCGACCTGCGCTGGGCCGAGCAAAGGTACACTGCGGCCGCAGTCATGGTACTGGGTCTGTTCTTGCTCGCGCTCTTCGCGGTTCCACCGGACACGCGATCCTTGTCACTGCAATCGCTGAACTGGGACAAGAACTACTTGCCCTCGCTTGCCATTCCACCGGTCGAGGAGAAAATGCCGGACTGGCTGACAGCCAAGCGGCCCGACCGGCGCGGCGACGAGGGCAGGGCGCACGAGGGTGATTCTGGGGAAATGGGCAACAAGAAGTCGCCTGAGGCCAACAAGCGCTACGGCAACAAGGGGCCCCAAGACAACCCGAAGCCGCAGATGAGCAAGCAAGCCGCAGCGGAGAGTGCGCGCAACACCGGAATTCTCGGCATCATGAACAAGCAAGGCTCAAAGATCGCATCGATCTTCGGCCGCGAAATGGCGTTGGGGACTGATCCAGAGGAAGCGTTTGGCCACCTGGTCGGCGTGCAGATCGGCGACGCTGCAGGCTTGGGCGGTTTGGGTCCATTGGGAACTGGCCCGGGCGGCGGCGGGACCGGAGAGGACACACTTGGCACCGGCACCCTCAACACCATCGGCTCGGCCGGCCGCGAATCGGGCGGCGGCAGCGATTATGGTAGCCACGTCGGCATGCTCACCCGGCCCCGGCACACCATTGTTCCCGAGGTTATTCCCGGGCGGCCCAATGTGCACGGTTCGCTAGACAAGGAAATCATCCGCCGCATCGTCCACCAGCACATGAACGAAGTGAAATTCTGCTACGACCAGGAACTGGCGAGAAAGCCGACGCTGGCCGGACGCATTTCCGTGCAATTCGCCATCTCGCCCGTGGGTCAGGTCATCACGTCGGTCATGCAGAGCACGAGCATGGACGACGCGCGCGTCGAGAATTGCGTGGTCAATGCTGTCCGACGCTGGGAATTCCCCAAGCCAACCGGCGGCGGCATCGCCATTGTTCTCTATCCCTTCAGCTTCACGTCGCCGGAGAGCTAGCTTTTTCCACCACAGAGAGCACAGAAGTCACAGAGCCGGATCGGAAAATGGGTTCTGTCCGGTCCGAACCCTTTCTTCCTTTCCGATCTCTGTGTTCTCTGTGCTCTCTGTGGTGAAAAAGCTAGATCAATCTCCGGGCGCGCAATGCGGCCACGACACAATCAACGCTCGTCGCGACGGACTCGGCGTCGCTGTGGACAACCAGGTCAGGGTATTCGGGTTCTTCGTAGGGATCGGACAGGCCAGTGAAGTTCGCGATCTGGCCGGCCTGGGCTTGCCGGTACATTCCCTTGGGGTCACGCCGGGCGGCGACGGCCAGGGGCACGCTGACAAAGACCTCGAAGAAGGGAATGCCCTTGCTGTCGGCCAGCGCGCGCGCCTGCGCTCGCGCAGCGGCGTAGGGCGAGATGGCAGCGACGAGCACGGCCACGCCGTTGCGGGCCAGCAGGCAGGCGATCCAGGCGATGCGGGCGATGTTGTGATCGCGATCGACGCGCGAAAAGCCGAGGTCGTCGGACAACCACGCGCGAACCTCGTCGCCGTCGAGGATCTCCACCGGCCAGCGGGCTTCAAGAATCGCGCGCAGGGCTGTGGCCAAGGTGCTCTTGCCGCTGGCCGGGCGACCGGTGAACCAAACGATGGGGCCGCGAACGCGGTCGGTCATCGGGGACAGTGTGCCAGGTCCTCTTGCCCGCGCACAAGGCGCGAGGCGGGCGGTGCGCGCACGGCGCCTGCGGTCGCCCCAACGGGTATGCGACGCTCCTGTCACGGGGAACCCAGATTTTCGATAGGCAGGGGCGCCTGCGTCCCGGTTTTCTGAGGGTCAAGCCCCGCCTAGTCCGCGTTTATCGCGGTCCCAGGGCACGGCACGGACCTTGCTAGCCTGTCCAGACTGGAGGCCCACTATGCGCTCATCTCTAAAGCTTTTCGCGTTCCTGGCCGCAGGCTTTGCGGCGTCCTGCGCTGGTTCAAAAAGTTCTGTCAGCACGCCTGATTCTGGCGTGCCACACCCAGGGGACATCGGCGACGCGGGCAAGTTGACCCCGGGCCAGACCGAGTTCACGACCGAGCAGACCGGGAGTGGTCCCGGCCAGACCTTCGGAGTGGCCAATGGGGATGTTCCCGCGGCCTCGGTCGGCGGGACCGCAAGCACCGACTCCAGCAAGACTGCGGCTCCGGGCGCCCCCAGCGGTCGCGATGCCACGGTCCAGGAAGCCGACATCTACCGCATCGACAACGACCGGCTTTTCTACTTCAACACTTACCGCGGCCTGCTCATCTACGATCTGACCGATCCCAAGAACCCCAAACAGCTTTCGCGCCTGCCGGTCTATGGCTATCCCATCGAGATGTTCGTGGCGGGCAACACGGTGTACGCCCTGCTCAGCGATGCCCTCTATCTCACCGAGGTCAACGGCAAGCTTCAGTTCGACCGGCACTACGTCTCGCAATTGGTGGCCATCGACGTTACCGATCTGACGAACCCGAAGGTGCTCAGCACAGTGGACATCATCGGCGAACTGCGCGAGGGGGTTTCGCGCAAGATTGACAACACCATCTATCTGGTTTCCTACATCTCGCAGTCCTACTACTGGGGCTGGGGTTACGAGATGTCGAGCAATCCGCAGCCCGAGCAGGCCTGGGTTTACTCCTTCGACGTGTCCGACCCAAAGGTGCTCAAACAGGTGGGTCAGCTGCAGATCTTCCAGGGCGGCAGCGTCCAGGTCAGCGATCCCAAGGGCCTGTACTACTACAGCAAGACGTTCAGCGACGTGGCCATCTCGGCCACCTCCAACGCGCTCATGGTGGACGAGAATTGGTGGGTGTACGGATACAGTTCCACCGGGTCGACCAACAACGGCTACTACAACTGCGGCACCTCCTCCAGCCAGCAGCAGTCCGTGGTGTCGATCATCGACGTGAGCGATCCCAATGGCACCATCAGCCTGTACACCCGCTTCGAGGCCGCCGGCCAGATCGGCGACCAATTCAAGATGACCTATGTCTTCGACAAGACCAAGCAGACCGGCACGTTCTACGGGATCTTCGCGCGCCAGGGTTGGTCCTCGTCCAATTGCATGGGCAATTCGTACACGCAGAACACCCTCGAATCCTGGGACATCACCGACAGCAACAACCCCACCTTGCAGGCCAGCCTGGACTTCGGAAACCACAACGAGACGGTGGCGGGCAGCACCTTCGACGTGACCCGCAATGTGGTCTACGCCGTCACCTCGCAGAGGATTGATCCGCTCTACGCCCTCAGCATCGCTGACCCGAAGAATCTGAAGATTCTATCGGCCGTGGACGGCCTGTCCGGCAATATGGACGTGTTCCGCCTGATCGGCGACAACAACAACTTCTTGCTGGGTATCGGTCAGGACAACAGCTCGACCTGCGCCGGCCCTCAGGATCCAAGCAGTTTCGAGTCGACCAACATCGCGGTCAGTATTGTCGACGTTCGCGACTTGACCAAGATTCGCCTGGTGCAGCGCCAATGTGTGGCCGTGCAGAACGCCGAATGGGTGGGCTCGCAAATCACCTGGAACCTAGACCAGGCCCACAAGATGATCGGCATGTACTCGGACAGCACGGCCAACGTGGTGACGGTGCCGGTGTACTACTGGACCAAGAGCGATCCCAACGACGATTGGTGGTGGCAGCAGTTCAAGAGCGCGGTGGGGATCATGGCCTGGGATCTCACCAAGTACGACGACACCAAGGATGCGACCCAGCAGACGGTGTTGCAGAACTACGGCACCTTCATTCACCCCGACGGCGAGGTCCGCCGCACCATCGTATTCGGCCACCAGGCCACCGGCCAGCGCATGATGGTCAACCTGTCCGACACCTACGCCTCGATTGCCAACATACAAGACCTGGCCAATCCCCAGCTGCAATCAACTATCGAAATTGCGCCTTACTACAATCAAACTTTCCAGTTCGGCAATTACTTGGTGGCGCAGGTGCAGTCGCAGCCCAGTTACTACTACAGTCCCAACCAGGATCTGTCGCAGTTCAGGGTTCTTGCGGCTGGCGGCGATCTCGAGGGCGCAACCCCTGTGGCCAGCTTCTCGGTCGGGCAGGTACAGCAGGCGATAAAGCACGGCAACCAGTTGCTCTTGTTCCGCTACCTTCCTAACGATAGCAGCACCGCCTACGACTATTACTATCAGCAGAAGACCCAGGTCCTGGTCTACGACTTGACCGACCCGACGCATCCCCAACGGGGAGGCTCGCTGATCCTGCCGAGTAGCGTGATCCCGTATTACCCGTACTGGTGTGGTTGGGAGGGCTACTGGGGCTATTGGTTCAATGGATATGGCAACTGGACCGAGGTGGAAAGTGGCCTGGTGACAGTGAACCAGGGGTACACCTACGACTACACGAACAACACGAGCACGTACTCGGCCGGTCTGGTGTACCTGGATCTGACCGATGCCAATGCGCCCACTTTCCAGCAGGTGACCCTGCCTAGTTCCACCACCGAATGGTACGGGTATAGCCTGGTCAGCGATCCGGTCGACCCGACTGGCTTCTACCTGAGCCTGGGCGAGCCAGTAGGCCAGGCCACGGACAGCAACAACTACTCCTTCACCCAGTACAAGTATTATGCCCAGCGCTGGAACAAGTCAGGCAACAGCTTTGCGGCTGCGGAGAAGATCAACGTGCCCGGTCCGCTGGTGCGCACTTGGGCGCCGTCTTCGGGTACCCGATACTTCATGACCGAGGACCAGCTCTACGTCTACATCCCGCCAGCGACTACCGACGGCTACGGGTACTATCGGCCTGACACTCGGCTGCACCTTCTGCATCAGGTAAATGTGGGCGGCAAGCCGGCCGCCGAGTTGCTGGACACCAAGGTGTTCAGCAACCTCTATCTGGAGGGGCTGACCGTGGTGGGCAACACCATGTTCGTGACGGGCGAACAGAATTACTGGGGCTACGGCTACTCCTACGGTGGGGGGATGGCGGTCGGCTCGGGCGGCGTCGTCTCCAACTCGGGCGGCACCAGTACCCCGGACTGGCAAACTACATCGGACCGGCTGATGATCTACGACTTGAGCAAGGACACCTTTGCCGCGCTCTACGACCAGCCCACCAAGGCGTACAACCTGCAAATCATGGGCGCCACCCAGGGCCGCTTGTTCCTCAACCTGTCAGGCGACGGTATCCTGGCAGTGGACGTATCCAACCCCGCTCAGCCCACTGGAGTTCAGTTTCTGCGCACACTGGGATGGGCCAACACCATGCAGGCGTTTGGCGATGACCTCTACGTGGCCTCTGGCTACTTCGGCCTCAACCACCTGAGCCTGACTGCTCCGGCGGCCATGCCAGTAAACTGACTTGAAGCGAGAATAGACTGGAAGAGGACGGGGCCCTTGCACGGGGGCCCCGTCAGCATGTTGGGGCTGCTCATCCGATCTCCGTACCCTCTAAGGTTCTTCGACCAGAGCGCCGATATTGACCTCAACGGCCATGGTTACCATCGCCAGTCCCAAGCTACAGGAACGCTTCATAGCCACGGCCAAGGAGCGCATCTCACGTGGTCTGGGATTGCTCACCACACCCGGCGAAAGCGTGAAGCTGGCCGGCGAACTGCACACGTTGGGGGGCGAGGCTGCCATGGTCAACCTGCCTGAAGTGGCGCGCGAAGCGTGGGAGGGAGAAAAAGTCGCGCAGCTCCTCGGCACCGGGTCAGACCGAGAAGCGCGGGTCGCCTGCGGCCGTCTCTTGCGCAAGCTGAGCTACCTGGTGCAAGAGCTTTCTGCCAAGCCATCCACCGCGGCGCCCGTCACGGAGCCTGGCCCGACCGGTGGCAGTCAGCGTGTCTTGGTCGTGGATGACAGTCCGGTGGCTGCGCAAGCACTGGCCGACATGTTCGAGGCGCGCGGATTCGATGTGCGTAGCGCCACCTCGATGGAGCTGGCGATGTCGGTGTGCGCGGCGTTCTCTCCAGCGGTGCTGGTGTCGGACGTGCAGATGCCAAATTTCGATGTGGCCGAGCTGTGCCGGCGTTTCCGGGAGGCGACGCGCGGTCAGCCTGCGGCTGTCCTGCTGATCTCCGGACGTTCTGAGGACGAATTGCGTGATCGCCTGGACGCGATTCGACCTCAGGCGTTTGTGTCGAAATTGGCGGGCGCCGACGTGGTGGTGAGCCGCGTGGCCACGCTCTTTCAGGAGTTGCGTCCATGAGCCACGCCAGTGTGACCCGGACCATATCCACGCCTGAGCCGGTGGACGCGGCTAATACACTGGCGTTCATGTTGGTGCGGGTGGGGGGGCGGCGTCTCGCTCTGGACGCGCGCATGGTCGAGGAGGTTGCGGTCAAAGGGGCAGTCACGCGGGTGCCCACGGCGGCGCGCCACGTGCTGGGCGTGGCCAGCTTGCGCGGCAGCCTGGTCCCGGTCGTCAGTCTGGAACAAATGCTCGGGGTCAAGGGGCCGGCGCGGTCCGACGCGGCCACGGCTCTGCCGCGCCTGGTGGTGGTACGCGCCGACGAATACGAGATCGCCCTGGTGGTTGACGAGATCTGCGGAATCGTCGAGGAGCGGCCAGCAGAATTCACGGCCGAGGCCAGCGGCGCGGACCGGCCTTGCTTCTTGCGCGAGGAGTTTGCCTGGCAGGGCAATCTGGTGTGCGTGCTGGATGTGCCCCTTCTGATTGCAACCGCGGCCGGGCGGAGCACAGGGGGCGACTGATGGCCCAGCGAGGACACCCATGAGCGCGTTGGTGTTGCGCGTGAGACTGATTCTGGCGTTTACGCTGGTGATCGTCTTTGTCACCGTCTGCTTCGCCGGGTACTTCCTGCTGCACCAGGAACGAAGCGCGAGCACAGCCCTGGTCACGCGCGCCTCGGGCATCAGCAGCGTGTTGGCCCGACTGGTCGCGCCCGCGGTGGAGCGTGACGATGGCCACGAGGTGAGCAATTCTCTGGCCGCGGTTCGCGACCAGGCGGATCTGCGCTACGTGGTGGTGTTGAAAGCCACTGGTGAAGTCTATCAACGCCAGAGCGTGGGCTCGCTGACGCCTGGTGAGGAGCTGCACGACATCAGCCACGACGAGCGCGTCGTGCAGACGCGCGGCGGGTTGGTCCACGTGCTGGTGCCGCTTTACAGCCACGGGAATTTCCTCGGCACTCTGGTGGCGGGATTCTCACGCCAGTCCATCGACGACGCCCTGCGGGCCAGCCACATCGCTGTCTTGGGCGGGGCCATGTTCATTCTCTTGATCGGCGTGGGCGTGGGTTGGTGGGTGTCGGGCAACATCGCGCGTCCCATCCGGGCGGTGGCCAAACGACTGTCGCGACTTTCGCAGGATCTGGTGGACTCGGCCCGCAGCCAGGAGAGCGCGGGCATGCAACAGGCCGCGGGCATCGAGCAAACCCGGCGCACCATGGAAGTGGTGCTGTCCTCGGCCCAGCAGATCGCCGAAAACTCCAGCGCGGTGCTGGGTAACGCCGAGCGGACAGTGACGGGAAATCGAGACGTGGCGCTGCGGATCAAGGATCTCAACAACCACGCAGAAAAGGTGGCCGAGATCCTGGCCGCCATCATGCAGGTGGCGGATCGCACCGACCTTCTGGCTCTCAATGCCGCGCTCGAGGGCACCAAGGCGGGCGAGTCCGGGCGCGGGTTCACCTTGGTGGCAGCGGAAATGCGCCGGCTGGCCGAGAGTGTGATGGAATCAGTGGCCGGCATCCGGCGCTTGATGAACGACATGCGGGGCGCTTCGCAGGTCGCGGTGCAGGCCGGGCAGGAGGGCATTGCCCTGTCCGAGGAAACTACGCGCTCGGCGCGGGACATCGCCCTGGTCACCCAGCAGCAGCGCAGGGCCACCGAGCAGGTGGGACAGAGCATGGATGACATGGCGGCGACAGTCACCGACGCCATGTCGCGCACGCGACAGACCACTGCCAACGCCGCGGAGTTGGCGGCGGCGGCGTTGAAACTGGGCGCTCTGGTGGGTAGTGGCCCCTCGACCCCATCTGCGCGTCCCACGGAGCAAGTGCCGATACGCGTGACCGCTACGTTCAATGGAAGCAGTAGGTAGCATGGGCACCAGCGATCTGGAGGCCCGCCGGCAGAGGCAGCGGGAGACTTTTCGTCGCGTGGCGGCTGAAAGGTTGGGCCGCCTCAACCTGGCGTGGATCGACTTCGAGACCAAGGGCGTTGCCCCGGCCGGGTTCCTGCGCGAGAGCCACACACTCAAAGGCGAAGCCAGCCTCACCGGTTTCGTGGGGGCGTCGCGCCTGGTGCATCTTATCGAGGGCTTCGTCAAGTTGCTGTGCGATCGGCAAGAGCGCCCTGACCAGGGTGCCGGGGATCTGATCCTGCGTGGGCTGGATCTCGTCAGCGGGTTGCTGGCGCAGGGTGAACCCGGCGCCTGGCCGTCCGAGGCAGCGGCCTTTGCCGACGAAGTGCAGGCTTTGTTGGCCCCGTCGGAAGCCGGCCAGCCCGCCGTCTCAGGCGTGTCTGCAGCCGCTCCGTCGCCCTTGCCCGTTGTCTCTGCTCCGTCCGCCGTGCGGCGTGAGGTGTCGGTGCGCATCGCTCCGAAGAAGATCGATCGGCTGCGCAACGTGGTCTCGGACATGTTGCTGTCGCATGTACGCTGTCGCCAATTGGTGCGTGACCTGCATCACGTTCGCGAAACCGCGGTCGACCTACGGGGCGCGTTCGAGTCGACCCCGGACGATCCGCGGGCGCGTCCGCTGGCCCTGGTGGTGGACGGCTTGGCCGGGATCGAGTCGCGCCTGCGCGAGGAGAGCCACGGGTTGTCGCGGGTGATGGCGGAGCTGGACAACGCCACACGCGAGCTGCGCATGACACCGCTGGGGACAGTGCTCGGGAAATTTCCTGTACCCTTGCGCGCGCTGGCTCGCTCGCTTTCGCGCGAGGTGCGGCTGGACATCGAGGGCGAGCAAGTCGAGGTGGACAAGGCGCTTCTCGAGATGCTGGAGGAGCCGCTCTTGCATCTCTTGCGCAACGCCGTGGACCACGGGATCGAAGACGCCGAGACCCGCCAGGGGCTGAGCAAGCCGGCTGAGGCCACGGTGCGGGTGGTCGCCAGCGTGGCCGGTCAGCGCTTGCATCTGCGCGTGTCCGACGACGGCGCCGGGATCGATGTCACCAAGGTGCGACGGCGCGCCGTCGAGCTGAATCTGCTGGACGCCGGCCAGGCGGATGCGGCCCCACCGGCGCAGATCATGCGCACTATCTTTGCGGCGGGCTTTTCGACCCGGAATCAAGTGACGGAGCTGTCGGGCCGTGGCATCGGGTTGAACGTCGTGCTCGACGTGATCGAGGGGCTGGGCGGGACGGTCGAGGTGACCACCCAGGTTGGTCTGGGAACCACCTTCGACATCTTCGTGCCCATCACCGTCGCCATCTCGCGGGCGGTGCTGTTCCGTGTGGGCATGGGCACCTACGGCTTGCCCGCCTTGTCGGTGCGCGCCCTGGTGGATGCGCGCGCGCTGCCCACGGTGGAGAGCGCCGACGGACCGGCTATTCGCTACAACGACATGCTTCTGCCGTTGCTCGACCTGGGCGTGGCGCTCGACGAGACCCGCGGCACCGGCGCCAACACGCGCATCATGATCGCGCAAAGCGGGGCTGACCTGGTTGCCCTGCGCGGCAGCAGCGACCACCTGGAGCGCGAGGTGGTGCTCAAGCCCATGGTGAAGTTCTTCGAGCGTCAACCCTTGGTCACGGCTGCGGTGACTCTGGAAGATGGGACGCTTGCGGTGGTGCTCAAAGCCACGGAACTTGTGCTGCTGGCGCGCAGCCAGCAGGCCAAGGCCCGCGCAGCCGCGGCCGAACCGCCCGCACACAGCGGGGCGGATTGCCTGGCGCTGGTGGTGGACGATTCGTCCTTGGTGCGCGACATCGTGGCCGAGGCGCTGCGGATTCACGGCCTGCGTGTGCTGGTCGCGAGCGACGGCGAGGAAGCATTGGCGCTGCTGGCAGCCGAGCCGGGCGTGGGCCTGGTGCTGACTGACATGGACATGCCACGGCTCGACGGGCTAGGCCTGGTGCGCGCGATTCGCAGCCGCGCCCAAGGCGGGGACGTCCCGGTGGTGGCCATCTCCATGCGGGGCAACGAGAGCGAGAAGAAATCTGCATTTGAGGCCGGCGTGCAGGCTTACATCGACAAGAGCGACTTCAATCAAGCCCTGCTGTGGCGAACCGTGAGTCCCCTGGTGGTGCGGTCATGAAGACGCGCGTGCTAGTGGTGGATGATTCCCCTCTCATCCGGGCGGTGCTGTGTGAGGCGTTTGCCGCGGCCCCGGATATCGAGGTGGTGGGCGAGGCGGACGATGGCCGGACTGCGGTTGAACTGGCTGCGCAACTGCGGCCCGATGTCATCACCATGGACGTGATGATGCCCGTGATGGACGGGCTGGAAGCGGCCGAGCGGATCATGCGCGACTGCCCCACGGCCATCGTGGTGGTGGCGCGCGACGGTGGCGATGTGCGCATGCTGGCCATGGAGGCCCTGGCGCGCGGCGCGCTCGAGGTGTTCCCCAAGCCGGCCGCAGGCTTCGATGCGACGGCGGCCGCCGCCCTGGCTGCGACGGTTCGCCGCACAGCGCGCGTGGCCCGCATGCAGGCTTCGGTCCGTGCTCCGGCGGAAAGCAGGGGAAGCGGCCCGATTATGGCAGGCCAGCCAACGCGCATCCGCGTGCTGATCGTCGACGATTCGCCGGTGGTGCGCACGGTGCTGCGCGAAGGGTTTTCGCGCGAGATGGATCTGGAAGTTGTTGGCGAGGCAGGCGACGGGGCGCAAGCGGTGCGTTTGGCGGCTGACCTGCGCCCGGACCTTGTCACCATGGATCTGCTGATGCCCATCATGGGCGGGACCGACGCCACTTTGCGCATCATGCGCGAGTGTCCCTGTCCGATCTTGGTGCTGGTGGGCGCGCCGGACTCGACCAGCCCGCTGGAGCAGGACGCGCTGGCCGGGGGCGCGCTCGAGGTTTTCCACAAGCCGGCCGAGGGGTTCGACGACACCAGCCTGCGGCGACTGGGCGCGACCATTCGCCGCATGGTGCAGGTGGCGCGCGCCCGCGTTCTGGCGCAGCCGGTAATTCGTCGCTCGGTTCCGCTTCGTCCCAGCGAGGTTGCCGTGGTGGGGGTGGTCGGTTCGACCGGAGCGCCGCGCGTGTTGCGCGATCTGTTGGCGGGCCTGCCGGCTGATTTTCCTGCGCCCATCGCTGTCGTTCAGCACACCGAGCGCGGATTCGCGACCGCCCTGGTGTCGTGGCTGGCGGCTGCCACCAAACTGCCGGTCAAGCTGGCGCGCGACGGAGACAGCGTGGTGCCTGGCCAGGTGGTGGTGGCGGGCGACGACGCGCACGTGGAGATTGCCATCGACGGTCGCGTGCGCCTGCAATCAGGAGACGCCGTCGACGGGTTTCGGCCCTCGGGCACAGTCCTGCTTTCGTCGCTGGCAAACGCCTTTGGCCGGCGTGCGCTGGGCGTGGTGCTGTCGGGCATGGGCAGCGACGGGGCCGATGGCCTGGGCGCGATCTACGCCGCGGGCGGCACCGCTGTGGTGGAAGATCCAGAAAGCGCGGTCGTAGCCGGCATGCCCGAACGCGCCCTGGCGCGAGCGACCGGAGCTTTTGTCGAGCGCAGTGAGCGCCTGGCGTGGCTAGTCAGCGAACTGGCCGGCGGCAGCGGCTAGACAGCGTCGCGTGGACTGCGGATCAAGTCGGCTTGCTGACTGCCTTGAATGCCACGTTTTGCTAGCAACCAACATCGCCTCGTTGCCGAGAACTCCTGCTGATGCTGTTCACGCAACCAGCAGCAAGCGGTCACACCCACGCGATCGCGGGCGCGTACGAGCGCCATTGTCCCGAAACGCGTCCGATGCAAAGACTGCGGGTCCTTCCAGGGGATAGTCGGGCTTCTTCTCGTAGATCGTGGGCTCACTGTCGAGCCCTTCTTCATGGTATCGCGGCGGCCGCTGCGGGCCTATTTCTTGCTGATGAGCCGGACAACGGTCCTTTTCATTTCGACGGATTCATAGCCGCCTTGTGCGACGAATTCGGCCGACTCCGAGCGATAATACAAGAACAGAATCACGGGCTGTTTCCCCGGGTCCTGCGGAGCCGTCTTCGACTCGTAGTATTCCCGCACGACATGTTTTGATATCCCTTTCAGATAGTATTGTTTTGCGACCTCCATATCACTTTCCCAATCGGCGGCGGAAACCGCAATCCTCGCTGGAACCGGTCCCCAGCCATGGATGAGCGTCTCGATGACTTGAAAGTGACACGTCACCAAGCGGAAAGGCGGCGCCCGTTTCCGGCCTTTCGCCAAAGGGATCATTTTCTCGGTGATGAACGGAGATTCGGGTCGGGCGATGACGATCAAATCCGAGCGCCGCACCAGGTCTTCCAAAGAGATATACCGGGGATGGATCTGACCCGCGAATCCCTCCTGTGGCAGGAGGGAGAAGATAGAGGCAAGAATGAGCCGATTCAAAAGGCTCTTGCGCATTTCAAGTCTCATCGTTGGGAAACCCTATTGTATCCGCCCTCGATAACGCTCACTCGTGCTGGTCGCCTGGACGTGTCCTTTTGAAGTAACTGTAAGAGTGTGTTGATTGACCAACAATACCCGATCATCTTTGGCGCGGTAAAGAAGGATTTCTCTGGGTATAGTGACCGAGCCACTGAACTCGGGGAATACACAAACGTGAATGCTCGTCGAGCACGCCCAGCAGCTTGGGCTTCTTCCACTCACCGTCTGCGGTGAGCACCTTGCGCGAGCCATCGTGGAAATCGATGTGCCACAGAGCGTGGACATGGGTGTCTCGCGTTCCTCGTGGACAGGTCGAGTTCGGTGATCGCGAAGCTGATGGAGGCGTCAGCTGTCGAATGCCGTCAGCTCTCGGTCGATGTCCGACGAGCCAATCTGTTTGGCTGCCGCTGGCGCCGATCCGATCCTGGTGCGCCATGCGCTGCAGTCCGCATGTGTGCCAATGACGCAACGTCGCGCTTTTGCCTTGCCTTCGTCACCAAGAGACGTTTGTATTCGCATACAACGTGGCGTGCTCGCAGGTGACCTCCTCCACCACGGCGTCCTACGTCAGCGATCAGATCACCGCTCCGGAACCGCCGGCGCGCGTACAGGGTTCCGAGTCGCTCAGCGCCGGCGATGGAACGCAGTTGGAAGACATTCCGGGGCTGCGGCGAAGACAAGTATAATGGGTATTTCAGGGATTTCGGCCATGGCTATCTCCTCCGGACTCCTTCGGCGTGCTCTGTTTGGTGGACTTGACAGGTCGTCGCGAACGTTCTTCTGCCTCCCATCGCCGGCCAAGACGATAGGCTTTGTCGCTCAGCGTTTGGGGGCTTGTGCTGAACCAGCGGCCATGCCATCCAGCGACGTGCGTCGTCATGTATCCGTCCGGCGGAGATTCATCGATGTATGGTTGGTCGTATTTCTTCCACCGCTCGACTATGTCGACCAATGGCTCGAATTCGCCATCGTAGTGGAAGAAATAGCAGTCCATGACGGGTGGAGGGAATGACTTCGAAGGCGGCGGCTCGGGATCAAGTGCGCTCCAGGCACCATAGGGTGCGTATTTCCCGGCCTTGGGTTTGAAATGGTGCGCCCCAACAGCTTCCAGTTCGTGCAACAGAGTGTTGGTCTGCCCTCGCAATCGCTCGCGGGCTGCTTTGTCGCTGTAGAGAATAGTCAGCCAGATGGAATGGAAAGGCGCACGCAGGAGAGTCCCTTCTGTTTCCAATATCGAAATGCTCTTTCTACGGCTGGGCTGAATTGCCATCCTTTCGGCACTAATGTCTAGCGGCGCAAGTCAGACCGATTGGGCCTGCGGGTTCGGATCGGTCGCTGCCCTGGCGTGTCCCCGCGCTGCCCGCGCCCAGCGGCCTGGCGGCTGGCGCCGGCGGGGGCGCCCATCGGGATGAGCACCTGAGCAAGACGGCCGTCAGCATGACCAAATGAGCTGCTGCGCTTCTCTCAAATCGATTCATGGTTCGTGTACCGATCAACCGACGGTCACTCTCCGGGAGCATAGGCGAAAGAGTGCGACCAGGAAAGGCTGGTCCGAAGGGAGTGAATCATGCGATGAGTTCATGAAATTCGGTATGTCGTCCAGCGGGTGCGAAACCCGTCCGGCAAAGGGGTAACCGCCCCAACCGGTAGTGAGCC